>OKPV01000381.1_pt1 | contig 3622 bp, 4 predicted proteins | sample 1613801 | NCBI WGS metagenome assembly OKPV01 (sample SAMN04436880, study PRJEB24849) | human gut metagenome | biome: human gut; feature: NICU; material: stool | host: Homo sapiens | place: USA: Saint Louis, MO | collected 2012-01-27 | reverse complement strand
GCCTGACGGCAAATCCAGAACACGTATCACAGCATGGGTCAGCTCACGGCGGAAATCTTCACCGGCAGCGCGGTAATCTTCCAGCTCATCGACGGACATGGTTTTGAGGACATCCAGAGTCAGTAACGTTTTCATTTTAAGTCTCCTTATCGCCGCCCCGCAGGGCGGCGTCTCCGTTATCAGGCAGCGTGTGAGGCAGGTTCATCGGTGTCCGGGGCAACATTTGCATCGTCCGGGTTTGCGGCATCCGGGGATTGCATCCACCCCGGTACCCAGCGGGAGCCGGAGAGCCACTGTTCAGCATGGCTGGCAGCATCACCCTTCTTCATTTTTTCGGCATCCGAGGCGGCTCCGGTCAGCCCGGCCTCCTTCAGTGCCGCCACAATCTGGGCCTTGCTGAGCAGCCCGAGGAAGTTATCCGCTGTCGGCTGCCACCAGTGGCGCAGATGGAACCCGAGTGCCGCCTCCACGCCATCGAGGTCACTGCGGCGGGTGTGGCCACATTCACGGGTCTGGACGCCATCGACGGAACAGGCGGTACAGAAGGCCATCAGCGACATCAGGGTCTGTCCGTCGAGGGTGAAGAAGGTGGTGAAATCTTTCTGCCAGCCCTCCGGCAGCAGGGCTTCCAGACGGGCTTTCTCCTGCATCAGATACCGCCATGCATGACCTTCCTCTCCGGTCGGGGCTTCACTGGTCAGGCCGCTGTGATGCACCTCAAGGCGCAGGACAAATGGGTGCCGGGTGGTGGTGCAGTAGTCGAACACGCAGCTGCACAGCCGCCAGACAATCAGGGCCACAGCTTTCTGTGGCTGCTTAACCAGTTCGGCCTGAACCGCCAGTGTCCTTTCTGAAGACATTTTTTTCAGGAGCGGCACACTGATACCCTCTGCTGCATCCGGCATACTACGGGTGACCACATGCACAGAAGCCTGCTCGCCACCGTGCTCCCCGCCGTCAGATGCCGCCGTCTGGATCTTCTTCTGCACACCACGCTGGACGCAAAGCTCACCGTCATACAGGCTGACCACCACGCCACAGGCCGCTTTCTGCTCCGGCGTCCACGCCCGAACCGATGCGGCATTTTCAATCTCATCGATCAGCACCTGAATGGCGGCTTCATCCTCAAAGGTTTCCGTTGCCTCCAGCGTGGCGTACAGTTCATCAAAGCGCTGCAGTTCCTCAGCGCTGAATTCCCCCTCCTGCGCCGGCAGCACCAGATAATGTTCGCGGTCATCACCGTAGTTTCTGACGGATCCCTCACGAGCCAGTGACCATGACCAGCCCTCCTGTTGTTCGATAGCCAGTGCAGCCGCCGCCAGCTTCTCCTGAACCAGACGTTCAACCAGTACCCCGTCCGCCGTTCCGTCTCCCTCCTGAGCGCTGAACAGGTCCTCACGCACCACGCCCCCGGCGGCCTCATACGCTTCACGACCGATAAACACGAAGCGGGAGTGGGTTACGGCGATTTCCGTATCCGTGATGGCCCGCTTCAGCAGGTGAGCGGGTGTGCTGCCGTATGAGGTTTTCACCTGGTCATACACCTGCACCTGACGTGCCGGGTCGCTCTCCAGACTCAGGGCCTGACACTGCTCCACGTCGAGTTTGTCCTCTGCCAGCAGGGTAATCAGTTCCGGGGCGAGGCTTGCCAGCTTCAACATGCGCTGAACGTGACGGGCACTGTAGCCCAGCTGGTCCCCGATTTGCGCCGGGGTTTTCCCCTGTTCTGAGAGGGTACGGAACCCGCTGATTTGCTCTGCCGGGTGCATGGCCACACGCTTGTCGTTCTCGACCATCGAGGCGACCACCGCCAGGTCGTCACTGACACGCTTGACGACAACCGGATATCCGGCATCGATACGCTGCTCGCTGAGCAACTGTTGCAGGGCGGCAAGACGACGGCCACCTGCAGCCACACCTGATATACCGTCCGGCAGCGAGTGAACCACCAGATTCTGGATCAGGCCGATCGCCATGATGGAATCAGCCATCTCCCGGACACTGTCAGCCGGATAGGGGATCGTGCGAACGTTCAGCGGGGATTTGACCAGGGCCGACAGCGGCACTATTTCAATCTGAGCAGCCTCAAGCGCGGCTTTGAGGGCGGCGGCTTCGGCAGGGTTCACCGTTTTTTTGCTGGTTTTAACCGGCGCTTTTGCTTTAGACTCGGTCACTGACATAATTGATACCTCTCTGTTATTGATTACTGTCTGCCGGGCAGGCTCATCTGCCCGGCACCTCTTACTGCTTACTTCGTTTTACGGATGCCATAGCGTTCGATATAACGGTTGAGCCATTTCCCGGCATCCGCTTCAAAATTCCATGCGCGCCACACCATTTCACCGTTCTGACGAACCACCAGGCGAAAATGCGAACGCTGATCGTCTTCGATGGCGACATTTTCAAACTGTGCAGCCACCGCTTCAGCCTGTGCTCTGGTGAATGTGTCATCCGGTAACGGGTCGTTATCGTAAACACTCATGTGTTTCTCCTTCTCTGCCCCGCCTGAACGGGGCGTCTTCATCATGGTTTAAAAGGGCGCGTCATCATCCATTGGCGGGAAATCATCCGGGAGTGGCTGAGGCGGTTGCTGAGACGGAGCCGCATCCTGACGGCCTTTCTTACCGCCCTTCGCTTTCGGGGATTTAGCCGGGGCCTGAGCAGGTTGTGACGGGGCGGCAGGACTCTGCGGCTGCGCGGCGCTCTCAGGCTCACCGGATCCACGGCGGCCGCCGAGCATCTGCAGGATGCCGTTCTGGCCGACCAGAACCTCGGTGACGTAGCGCGTGACTCCGGTTTCGTCCTGCCAGTTGCGGGTGCGCAGCTGGCCCTCGATGTAGACCTGCGCACCTTTACCCAGGTATTCGCCCGCCACTTCCGCGAGCTTGCCGAACATGACAACACGGTGCCACTCGGTGTTTTCGCGCATCTCTCCCGTCTGCTTGTCACGCCATGTTTCAGACGTGGCCAGCGTCAGATTGGCCACTGCGCCCCCGTTGGGCATGTAACGCACGTCCGGGTCCTGTCCCAGATGTCCGACCAGAATGACTTTGTTAACGCCACGTGCTGCCATGATGAATCTCCTTACTCTGTTGTTTTGTCTTTAAAAACCATCACCCGTTGAGTTGCCGGGGCCGCGGTTTTGACGTTTTGCGGGGACCTGCTGCTCTTCTCCGCTGGTTTTTACCTTCACCCGTTTGAGAGCCGTTTGCCGCAAGGGCAAAGACGCCACGGCCTGACGCATCTGTCCGGGGCAGGACACAAAAGTTTTTGCGGTTCCATGCAAAAAGTTTTGTGGACTGTTCATTACACCCTGGACAGCCAATGCGACAGGTTGTGGCTATGTCAGCCCGGGCGAATGGACTCAAACGGGTGATACGGGTACCAGGGGAAAGGAGCAGGCACCCGCCGCAACGACGGAACGCGCGGGCGCGAAACGGCGTTGCCCTGCAGAGTGCCGGCTGTCCTTCGCCGGCACGGTGAAAGCGGCGCGGCCGGAACGGTCGCAGCAAGCGCTGCCGTTGAACTCAGACATCAGACACTAGCCGGCAGGCCCGAAACCGCTTTGCGGGTTCGGCGGAGCTTACCGCGTCTTTTCGCGGTTAGCGGAGTGTGGCTCGAC
>OKPV01000260.1_pt1 | contig 7541 bp, 7 predicted proteins | sample 1613801 | NCBI WGS metagenome assembly OKPV01 (sample SAMN04436880, study PRJEB24849) | human gut metagenome | biome: human gut; feature: NICU; material: stool | host: Homo sapiens | place: USA: Saint Louis, MO | collected 2012-01-27 | reverse complement strand
AATCTGCATATCGCCCTCGCGGCGGGCGGCGAACCGGCGTCAGCGGTCGCCGGAGAGATTTACGATCTGTTTCCCGAGCTGTACGCTCTGCGGCAAAGTAAAGGGATTACCCTGACCGCCGACGACCAGTACCAGCTGGCGCTGGCGAGAGCGCTGATAACCCGCCCGCGCCTGCTGATCCTCGACGAGCCTTCGCGCGGCGGCGGCCAGCGTTTCCTGCACAAGCTCGGGGATTTACTGATGCGCCTGAACCGCGATATTGGCCTGACGGTGCTGATCGCCGAACAGCATCTGCCGTTTATTCGCCGGGTGGCGGATCGTTTCTGTCTACTGCACTGCGGACGCAGCGTCGCTCAGGGCGACGTTAACCAGCTGGATACTCCGCTGCTGGCGAAGTGGATGACGCCCGATCCAGCGCGCTGAGGTCGAGATACTGCCCCAGATCCTCACGCTGAACCGCATTCGCCAGCCACGGGATCTCGCCGAGCAACGGCGCGGGCAGTACGCGCTTCAGCGTCGCCAGATACTCAGAGTGGCGCCTGCCCGGCGGCTGGATATCATTGGCTATCCAACCCGCCAGCGGCAGCCCGGCCTGAAGCACCGCCTGAGCGGTAAGCATCGCATGGTTGATGCACCCCAACTTAACGCCAACCACTAAAATCACCGGCAGCCGCTCTTCCCGTACCCAATCGGCAAAGGTCAGCGTCTGCGAAAGCGGCGTAAACCAGCCCCCCGCCCCTTCCACCAGCAGCCAGTCAGACAGCGCTTCCAGACCGCGCAGGCCTGTAGAGATCGCGGCGGCGTCGATCGGCCTCCCTTCTTCAGCGCTGATAATATGCGGTGACGTCGGCTCAGCAAAGGTAAACGGGTTGACCTGCTCGTAGCGTAGCGCCACCCGGCTATTGCGCTGTAAAGCCAGCGCATCCTCGTTGCGCAGCCCCTGCGGCGTATATTCGCTGCCGGAAGCCACCGGTTTGTAGCCCGCGCTCTTAAATCCTTCGCGGTTGGCCGCCTGCAGCAGAGCGCAGCTGGCGACGGTTTTACCCACTTCGGTGTCGGTACCGGTAACGAAAAAACGTTTAATCACGTTCGATAACTCCTGTGAAAAGATGATACGTCAGCGGACACTGGCCCTGCTGCTGCGGCCAGGCGAGCTGAAGCTGCCGCAGCTTGCCGCGGCTGAGCGTAGCTGCGCCGCGCCCGTGGTGTAGATGGGTCGCGCCAATGCCTTTAAGCGAGCGCATCGCGCTGAGCGCGTCGGCAAACGGCAGCGTGATGGCGTGGACGTGACCGCTGGCGCGGCGACCGGCCAGCGCCTGATGCACCGCCTGCTCGCTGAGAAAACGGTTGGCGTGCGGCCGCGCATCGATGGCTCGCCAGGCCTGATTGAGCTCCGGCAATGAACCAGACAGCAGCGTACTAAACGCGACGCGCCCGCCGGGGCGTACCACCCGGGACAGCTCATCAATGGCGGTAGCGAGATTGTCGCACCACTGAACCGCAAGGTTGCTCCACGCCAGGTCAACGCTGCCGTCCGCCAGCGGGAGCGCTTCGATGTCGCCCTCGACGTAGCGGTGCGCGCAGTTTCCGCGGCGGGCTTCCGCCAGCATGTCGACGGAAAGATCCAGCGCCGTCACCCGGCTCCCTGCATCGCGCCAGAAACGGCTTACGCTACCGGGGCCGCAGCCCGCGTCCAGCACTTCAGGAAAGGTCTTGATATCGAGCTGTTCCAGCAGCAGAGAGGCGCTTAGACGCTGTAATTCGTCGTGCTGGGTGTAATGCCCCGCCGCGCGGCCAAACGCCGCCGCGATGGCGCGCTTATTCACCGCCGTCATGCAGCACCTCCAGCAGGCGGGCGATATCGGCGGATTTATGCGCGGCGGTCAGCGTCAGGCGCAGCCGCGCGCTGCCGACGGGGACCGTCGGCGGGCGGATTGCCGTCTCCCAGCAGCCTTCCTCGCGCAGGCGGGCGGCCAGCCGCAGCGCGCGGGCGTTGTCGCCGACAATCAGCGGCTGAATCGCGCTGCCAGAATCGGTGAGTTCGCCGGGATAGCGGGTCATTCCCCGGCGAAAGTCGGCGATATGGCCGGCCAGCGTTTCCCGCCGCGCCTGACCCTCGTCGCCGCGAATAACCTCCAGCGCGGCGCTCAGCGCCACCGCCTGCGCCGGGGGCATGGCGGTGCTGTAAATCAGATGGCGGGCAAACTGCAGCAGATAATCCGCCAGCGCCTCGCTGCACAGCACCGCCGCGCCGCTGACGCCAAACGCTTTCCCGAAGGTGACGATAAGCAGATCCGGGCGTACCTGCTGCGTATGGCAACTGCCGCGCCCCTCTTCGCCGAGCGCGCCGATACCGTGCGCGTCGTCAACCAGCAGAAGCGCGCCCGCGGCCCGCGCCGCCTGGCATACCTCCGCCAGCGGCGCGCTATCGCCGTCCATGCTAAAAATGCCTTCGGTCACCACCAGCTGCTGGCCGGTAAGCGGTTTCGCCAGCAACTCGTCAAGATGGCGGCAGTCATTGTGCTGAAAGCGCCGCAGCTGCGCCGGACTCAGGCTGGCGGCTTCCAGCAGCGACGCGTGGCTGAGACGGTCGGCGACAATCCGATCCTCTTTGCCCGCCAGCGCGGCAATCACCGCCTGGTTCGCGGCAAAGCCGGAAATAAACAGCAGCGCGCGCGGATAGCCCAGCCAGTCGGCCAGCTGCTCCTCCAGCGCGCGGTGCGCCTCGCTATAGCCGCTGACGTGACCGGAGCCGCCGCTGCCGACGCCGTAGCGCTCCGCGCCCTGCTGCCAGGCTTTGACAATAGCCGGATGCTGGCTGAGGCCAAGATAATCGTTGCTGGAAAAATTGAGCCAGCGCCGTCCTTCGCGGCTGAGCCAGCGTCCTGCGCCCAGCGTCACCGGCAGGCGACTGCGCAAGGCATCCGCCGCCCGCCGCTCCTCCAGCGCCAGCTCGATGCGGTGCTGCCAGCTCATAGCGCCGCCGCGTTGTAATATTCCTCGGTATCCGGATTCATCAGCGCCTGCTCCAGGCGCTGCTGCTGGGCGTTATCGCCTTCCAGCACCGCGGTCTGCTGCGGGTTAATCCCCAGCTTGCGGAACAACTGCAGGTCTTTGTCCTCTTCCGGGTTTGGCGTGGTCAGCAGCTTGCAGCCGTAGAAAATCGAGTTCGCTCCGGCCATAAAGCACATCGCCTGGGTCTGTTCGTTCATCTGTTCGCGCCCGGCGGAGAGACGCACGTGCGAGGTCGGCATCATGATGCGCGCAATGGCGATAGTGCGGATAAAATCAAAGGCGTCCACGTCGTCGTTGTCCGCCAGCGGCGTGCCTTTAACCTTCACCAGCATGTTGATCGGCACGCTTTCCGGCGGCGTCGGCAGATTGGCCAGCTGCAGCAGCAGCCCGGCGCGGTCTTTAACCGTTTCGCCAAGCCCGACAATCCCGCCGGAGCACACTTTAATCCCGGCATCGCGCACCTTGTCGAGGGTGTCCAGGCGCTCCTGGTAGGTACGGGTGGTGATGATATTGCCGTAGAATTCCGGCGAGGTATCAAGGTTGTGGTTGTAATAATCCAGACCGGCGCCGGCCAGGCGCTGCGCCTGGCTATCGTCGAGCGTACCGAGGGTCATGCAGGCTTCCAGCCCCAGCGCTTTCACCCCTTTCACCATCTGCTCAAGATACGGCATATCGCGGTCGTTAGGGTTCTTCCACGCCGCCCCCATGCAGAAGCGGGTTGAACCGGCTTGTTTCGCCTGTCGCGCCGACTCCAGCACCTGTTCAACTTCCATCAGGCGTTCGGATTCAAGGCCGGTTTTATAGCGTGCGCTTTGCGGGCAGTATTTGCAGTCTTCCGGGCAGGCACCGGTTTTAATCGACAGCAGCGTGCTGACCTGAACCTGGCGCGGGTCAAAGTACTGACGATGGATCTGCTGCGCTTCAAACAGCAGGTCCAAAAATGGTTTATTAAATAACTCAGTGACTTGCGACATTGTCCAGCGTGGGTGGTGAGCCATTAGCCTCTCCAAAGGGTTTTGTTAATTGTCGGTTCGGTTTATACTCGTAAACCTAAATGTTTTCAAAATGGTTTACAAGTCGATTATGACAATGGACGATCTCGCTTTCGATCGGCGCCACATCTGGCACCCTTACACTTCAATGACTTCGCCGCTGCCGGTCTATCCGGTGGTGGCCGCCCACGGCTGTGAGCTGACCCTCGCCGACGGCGGGCAGCTGGTTGACGGCATGTCGTCCTGGTGGGCGGCCATTCACGGCTACAACCACCCGCGGCTGAACGCGGCGATGAAAGCGCAGATTGAGCAGATGTCGCACGTGATGTTCGGCGGGATCGTTCACCCTCCCGCGATCGCCCTGTGCCGCCAGCTGGTGGCGATGACGCCGGAAAGCCTTGAGTGCGTATTCCTCGCCGATTCCGGTTCCGTCGCCGTTGAAGTGGCGATGAAAATGGCGCTTCAGTACTGGCAGGCGAAGGGCGACCCGCGCCGGCGCTTTCTCACCTTCCGCAACGGCTATCATGGCGATACCTTCGGCGCGATGTCAGTCTGCGATCCGGCGAACTCAATGCACAGCCTGTGGCAGGGTTATTTACCCGATAATCTCTTCGCCCCGGCGCCGCAAAGCCGCTTTGACGGCGAGTGGGATGAGCGGGATATCGTGCCGTTCGCCCGACTGATGACCGCCCATCGTCATGAAATCGCCGCGGTGATCCTCGAGCCGATTGTCCAGGGCGCGGGCGGCATGCGGATGTACCATCCCGAGTGGCTCAGGCGGATCCGCAAGATGTGCGATCGCGAAGGCATTCTGCTGATTGCCGATGAGATTGCCACCGGCTTTGGCCGGACGGGTAAGCTGTTCGCCTGCGAGCACGCGGGTATCGCGGCGGATATTCTGTGCCTCGGCAAAGCGCTGACCGGCGGCACCATGACGCTCTCCGCCACCCTCACCACCCGTCAGGTGGCGGAAACCATCAGCGACGGTCAAGCCGGCTGCTTTATGCACGGCCCGACCTTTATGGGTAACCCGCTGGCCTGCGCGGTGGCGACCGAGAGCCTGCGCCTGCTGGAAAGCGGCGAATGGCAGCAGCAGGTGGCGGCCATTGAAGCGCAGCTCAACGCCGAGCTGGCGCCGGCGCGCGAATCAGAGCAGGTTGCCGACGTGCGGGTACTGGGAGCGATTGGCGTGGTCGAGACGCATCGATCGGTCAACATGGCCGCCCTGCAGCGCTTTTTCGTCGAGCAAGGCGTGTGGATCCGCCCGTTCGGTCGCCTGATCTACCTGATGCCGCCGTACATCATTACGCCGGAGCAGCTGAGCCGCCTGACGCGGGCGGTTAACATCGCTGTTCAGGATGAAACATTTTTTAGCGAATAAGAGACGGTAAAGGCGCGGCTCACGCGCTACACTTCTTTGCTAATCAGTGAATTAATGCGAGGAAAGACGATGAAATTAATCAGTCATGATTTGCAGGATGGCGAGAAGCTGCCCAATCGTCATGTCTTCAACGGCATGGGCTACGATGGCGATAATATTTCGCCGCATCTGGCGTGGGACGATGTCCCGGCCGGAACCAAAAGCTTTGTGGTGACCTGTTTCGATCCCGATGCGCCGACCGGCTCCGGCTGGTGGCACTGGGTGGTGGCCAACCTGCCGGCCGATACCCGCGTGCTACCGCAGGGGGCGGGCTCCGGACAGGCGGAACTGCCCGAAGAAGCGATTCAGACCCGCACCGATTTTGGCCAGGCCGGATACGGCGGCGCGGCGCCGCCAAAGGGCGAGACCCATCGCTATATCTTTACCGTCCACGCGCTGGACGTCGAAAAGATTGCCGTCGATGAGGGCGCAAGCGGCGCGATGGTCGGCTTTAACGTCCATTTCCACAGCCTCGGCAGCGCATCGATTACCGCCCTGTTTAGCTAACGATCCCGGATTGCGGCGTAAACGCCTTATCCGGGCTACAGGTGAGTGCGATTGGGTAGCCCGGGTAAGGCGTCAGCCGCAACCCGGGAAAACCAAAACAATAACTACTCTGTTACCGCCAGTACGGCGTTTTTGCGCACACGCGCAAACCACACCGCCGTCAGCAGTCCAAGCCATACCAGACCGGCGATCAGCGCAATCCGCGTCTCCTCCACCATTCCCAGCACCGCGATGACCAGCCCCATAAACAGCAGCGTCAGCAGCGGGGCAACCGGCCACAACGGCACCGGGAACGCGATATTGCCGCGCTCTTCAGCGGACAGGCCGCGACGCATCGCAAAGTGAGCCAGCAGGATCATCACCCAGACCCATACCGTCGCGAAGGCCGCCAGTGAGGCAATCAGCACAAACACCTGCTCCGGCATCAGGTAGTTCAACACCACCGCCGCCAGCAGCGCCACGCCCATCACCACCACCGTCATCCACGGCACGCCGTTGCTGGCGATACGCTGGAAGCTCTTCGGCGCCAGCCCCTCTTTCGCCATACCGTACATCATGCGCCCCGCGCCGAAAATATCGCTGTTGATCGCCGAAATACTGGCGCTGATGACGATGATATTCAGGATGGTGGCCGCCGCTGGAATACCCAGACCATCAAAAATCAGCACGAACGGACTGCCCCGCTCGCCGAAGCTGTTCCACGGGAATATCGCCATCAGAATGGCCAGGGTGCAGACATAGAACAGCACGATACGCAGCGGGATAGTGTTGATCGCCTGCGGGATCACCTTCTGCGGATTCTTCGCTTCCGCCGCGGTGACGCCGATAATCTCGACGCCGCCAAAGGCGAACATCACGATACCGAGCGAGGCAATAATCCCCTCCCAGCCGTTAGGGGCAAAGCCGCCATGGCTCCATAGGTTCTCCAGCCCGGTTGCCGGGAAAGCGTTACCGAACCCGAAGAAAATAATACTGCCGCCCGCCACAATCATGGCGATAATCGCCACCACTTTAATCAACGACAGCCAGAACTCCATCTCGCCAAAAACGCGCACGCTGCACAGGTTCATGGCGCCGATAAAAAAGATAATGCTCAGCACCCAGATCCAGCGCGGAACATCGGGATACCACAGCCCCATATAGATGCCGAAAGCGGTAACGTCCGCGAGGGCGACGATCACCATTTCAAAAGTGTAGGTCCAACCGGTGATAAACCCCGCCAGCGGGCCAAGATACTGGCGCGCGTAGCTGCTGAAGGAGCCGGAAACGGGGTTACGCACCGCCATTTCCCCCAGCGCGCGCATCACGATAAACACCGCCGCGCCGCCGATCAGATAGGCCAGCAGTACCGCCGGACCCGCGGCTTTGATCGCCGATGCCGAGCCGTAAAATAGCCCGGTACCGATGGCGGAGCCGAGCGCGATAAAACGAATGTGCCGGGCGTTCAGCCCGCGCAGCAGGTGTGGCTTGTTTTGTTGTTGCATATGCAAGTGTCCTGATAGTTTTTATACGACGACAAATATGCGTGTAGGGCGGCCGGGAAGAAGCGATCTTCCCGGCGCGGGTACAGAGAACAGCGATGGTTTAGAGCACGGCGGGCAGCAGCC
>OKPV01000254.1_pt1 | contig 7818 bp, 6 predicted proteins | sample 1613801 | NCBI WGS metagenome assembly OKPV01 (sample SAMN04436880, study PRJEB24849) | human gut metagenome | biome: human gut; feature: NICU; material: stool | host: Homo sapiens | place: USA: Saint Louis, MO | collected 2012-01-27 | reverse complement strand
CAAACGAGGGTTTGTGCGAAAAGAGTTAATAAGGGGTTTTTATGGGGTATTAAGCGACGTCGCCGGGGTATGTGGCGTCGTCGTAGGCGTAGAAATCATCACGGTACTGACGGGCAGTCACCTGGCATGTACCATCGGATTGAGGCGCAATCTCTTCTATAATCGCGTCGTATGTCCTGCGTGAAGATGTGCAGAAAATCAGACGCGGCGGTTCGATATACGGATCATTTAATATGATCCCGTCAAACTCTGAGTCATATGGAACAGACAGCTGATAGTCACCAACCGCTGAGGCCACCAGCAAAGCGGAAGCCGAGCCATCCTGATAACGCAGGATTGCCCGTGGATTTTCAAATGACCAGTCGAGCGGCTCCGTAACCGTGAACGTTGTGACCCCGTCTGCTGTGTTCATTGCTTCAACAAGACAACTAATCGTTTTATTTCCAGGGATATCATCCGTCAGCAAAATACGATCCCCGTAATTATAACAAAGCGCGTCAAGCTCGGTCGTCGTTGAATAGTTACGCCGCTGCTTTTGATATTTCATCAGCCTGCGCATGCCTATCTGATAGGCGTGATCTCGGTTAAGAACGCCGTCAAGTTCATAGTTTTCAACTTTAAAAGGTGTAGGGTTGCCAGGCATACGGCATTGCACCGTCTCTTCTGCCCACGTTGTACCGTTGATATAAGTGACATCAACGCCATCATAATCATCATCAGATGGCGGGGTGAAGGCTGTTTGCAGCTCTTCGGTCATTTCATGCGGGCTGATAACCCCGGTCCACGGCTTAACCCCTTCCCGCCCTACAGACGCCAGTCCATCACTCAGCAGGAAATAGGACCTCCCGGCATTAGCAATCTTCTGAAGCATTTCAAGGGCAGAGATACTGTCACCAGCAGCGAAATCGAAATACTCACCATTGGGTGTCCATACCGTGGTTTCCAGAAGATCAATGGCCTCAGTATCCATATCAAGTCCAAGCGAACCACCAACATGATACAACGCACCTGAAATACTTCTTGCCGCACCTTTGTCATAAATTCGCGTTGCGACAACGTTCACTCGCCGATCAGACTGAGCGGCCAGCTTCCCGCCGGTTTCCACCGTCACCGCCAGAAGCGTAACGCCAGGATAAGATGCAGGCCGTGAAAGTAACCGCCCTCTCAATGCCTGCCAGTACATAGAATCACGAGCATTGTTACTCCCTTGCTCGTTCCGGCGGCGACAACGAACTTCGACAAGGCCGGGAGTGCTGAGATCAAACCGTTCAGTAAATCCCAGGCCATTGACGTTTTGCAGAGCATAAACGCCTTCGCGGCTGGCCCATCCGGCACCAGAACCATAAACGCGGTACTGAATTTCCCATTCACAATGGCGGATACGCTTTTTGCCTTTGTTGTCAAAACCGCAAATCCCGGAAGGAAATGAGAAGTTCACCTCGAAGGCGTCCACAACTTCATTTTCAGGACAAACAAGAAACGGCCCCATCCAGGTATTATTGTCGTTAATACCCGTAGCCTGATAATCGATCATCGTGCGCGGGGCAAACCCCAACCAAGAAGGATCAACAACACCTTCGACCACACGCTGAACCGTTGCTGTAGTACCGTCAGCATCAGCAATCCGATATTCGTTACCACGATGAGCCAGAGAAAGCCGCTGTGTCCCCTCCGGAATTCCCGAGAATGCCGCACCAGTTGCGCGACCATAAGCGAGCGTAACATTAGCCGTGATCGCAGGACTTCCACCACTTGAGGGCGTACCAGCAGTAAATTCCGGTGTGTCACCAAAAACAGAAACGGGGAGTGCTGATGATGTGATATTTCCGCCCCTCCACGGGCTGGATATTTCAACTATCCGCACAACACCGCCATCATCCTGAGCAACCAGCCCCGACCCCGTCAGCCCTTCATTAATTGCCGCCAGAAGTCCTGACATATTCAGATAATCAGCTACAAGGGAGACGGTGAAGGAAGTTGCATTCCAGGTTAAATCAAATGTCTGTCCCGATGTGGAAAAATCATAGGTTGTCGGTGCAGCATTTCCACGTACAGCAGCAGCACCTCCCCCGACACCAGGAACCGCATCCTGTTTTGGGGTATACGTTGCGATCACCAGGTCATATTCTGCACCGTTAATCTCCAGCGTGACTGGCATTCCGGCGGCTGGATTAATTTCCGCCAGCGTATCGCTGGTAAGAACGCTATAACCCGATGAGGTTGAAACCAGATAATTGGTTGGCGCAACGATAGTTACAATAGTTCCCGTCACCCACGATTCTGGCAACGCATTCCCTTCATCGTCATCATCGTTATCGTCGTCTAATCCGTTAAATGTCACCGATGCACCGGAAACAGTCATACTGTCAGCGGTGATGTCCGTTGAGTCAGGAGAGGTTTGAGCCATATCAAGGCCCGTCCCGCTTGACGTACCGCCCACTTCAGTCGAGTTGTACCAGTTTTCACTGCGACGATCTGCCGACACATCAGAGCCTGGTGGGTAAACATCATGGGAGAACGACTCCCCAAGCGCTGTGGTTGGAGTCTCGCCGACACGAATATCACCATTTGTGAACGCGACATTGCCAACACTCACGCAAAGGAGCATTTCCACACGCATGATCGTCGGGTCGTTCGGGTCAAAGCGAGTGACCGGTTGCACAACATAATCAGGGTATACACGATAGCGCCCGAATAATTCCCGGATGGGGTCACCCAATTTTGCGGTATTGGCTTTTGCCGGATTTAAATCAAGACCAGTGCCGCTCGATGAAGAGTATCCGCCTTTGTCCATATTGGACATTGTGATCAAAACATAAACAGCTGAGGCAGCAGCAATCGCCAGCGCCGCCCATGCTGCAACGGCAGCAGCCGTTGCGAAGGGGACCGGATAAATTCGAACATCACTTTCAGGTTTGATAAAGCAAAGTGGCCACTCATGAGGAGGAACGTTAATGCCCCCCACTTCAACCGCAATCGGATGTTTTTCCTGCTCCCGATACTCTTTTACATTCTTTACCATCCATTCATGAAAGGACATCGCGCCATGTTCGTGGGTTTCCAGCGGCTCACCAGGCAGGCGGGACGGGTAAAATCTGATGGTCATTGCCAGAACTCCACTTTAACGAACCGCCGTTTGAAACGAGACAGAGGAAGAAATGTCACGTTTGTTTGCGGGTTGCACTCTGCAACAAGCAACTGATCGCCAATCCGCACGACAACGGCAACATGTGTGACGGTGGACCCGGAATAGCAAACAGCCCCAGCCCCTTCGCTGGGCTCACAACGGGTCAGCGATATCATCAATTTTTTGGCCTCACGGTTGAGACCACCATCATCTTTCGTCACTCCTGCAAAATCCGGCCAGGCGGGTAGACCGAGGTCCCGCCGAACTTCATTGATAAGGCCGAAGCAGTCGAGATTTGGATAATCACGACCACCTTTCAGCCAGACAACGGATTCATATTTTTCCTGTTTGAACATCACGCCTCCGCAAATCACAGGCATAAAAAAACCTCGTCAATGCGAGGTAGATTTGTTGGTTCGCTTACCTATTAGTTCGTGTAGCGAAGTCCAGGGAAGAATGGCAACTTGTAACGATTACGGGGCCAGGCCGTATCAAGTACATTCAGATACCCTGCCGTAAGCTGTGCCTGAAGAGCCGTCCAGTAGCCGGGCTTCAGCTTCAGCGTATAGGGAGGGGAAGCGGGTGCAGACAGATCATCAGAAGTGTAATTCCGATAGGTCAATGACGATTCACTCAGGTCGTCCAACGCATCCGTAATGATTGTTGAGACCTCACCATCAATGTTACCGACCACAAATTTTAAATCTTGTGTCCCATCACTGTTCCTGGCTGGTAGAGCAATTTCAATTCCTCCCGCTATAAACGTTACTGTTTGCCCTCCTTCTGTGGTGGCGGTGATATCTTCATATCCATTGCAAATATAATGAATCGTATCTCCGACAGTTATTTGCAGTGTTTCAATAATGGCTTCAGAACCGCTGCTGGCATAAAGTTGGTTAATCACCGTCATGCTTCGGCCACTCCTTGTTCAGCGCAATATCAAGCAGCGAACTACCCGTAATCCATTCTGGATAATACCCCCACCCAGCAGGAGGCATAGGACGCTCCCATAACTCAATGGGCGCAACATAGCGCCAGAACAAACCACCTTCTGGCGTCGGCCCCCTATAGATATCTGTAAATCTGCAGACGTAATTCTTATGTCCGACAGGCGTCAGCAAAGGCATATTAAACCAGGCGCTGCCATCAGAAAGCACATCCCGGTACCACGCCTCAAAAGCTTGCGCCTGGGCATCATCAAAGAGCCATGCAATATCTGTTTCTGTAGGTACGGATGTATAAGCACGCCTTTGACGTCGCCTGCCAGTAATAATTGGCGTGCTTTTTAGCGGCGAAACTGGCTTAAGACCAAAACTATCTTTAAGAGGTCCTGGCAAATAGTCCGAGGGGTAATTAATCGGTGTTGTAATAGCCATCAGCCAATTTTCCTCCCCGAGTTTGTTTTCCCCATTAATACCTTGTGCAAATCACCCTGCCCGCTGGCTATGGAGTTAACAGCTTTCCGATATCCGCGCTCAGCCCCCTCATCAGCCGCCTTACGTACCAGCGACAATGTGGCATCTGAAGGATTGCCATTGATAGGAATGGTGATATTTGGGGCATAGATAGCGCCACCGCCGGTTGACTGGTTCGCTACCCGATCCAACGTAGCATCCAACTTTGCACTGGTTTTAGCTGTGGTAACTCGTTCACCTTCCTGTAGGAGCCAGGTTCCTGTTTTTGGTACTGAGTCAATGCCATCATGCGCCATACCTGATATTGAAGCGACGGATATAGCAGCAACCATTGGTTGCGTTACAGCAGCGGCAGCAGCCATGGCTGCTGGAGCCATTGCAGGCCCAACTATTGGTATTGCGGCGGTTGAAGCAAAAGCGGCAAGTTGACCCTGTAATGCAGTAGCCTGTGCATTAGCAATCATTGCAGGAATAGCAGAGGCCTGTACTGATTTGTTAACCAGCATTTGGACACCCTGGTACACAATCCATTGAGCAGCCATATCGACAAGAGCTTGAATCACAGATTCACCAAGATCTGCAAAAATACCTTTTATAGCTTCTCCCATCGACTCGGTACCATCGATAACATTATATAAATGCTCAGAGATGGAATCAGTAGCTGAACCCAGTATCGATGTCATCGCATTAGCTGCTTGCTGGTAGTAATCACTAGAAATGTCAGCAAAGTCAGCTAATGAACTTGAGATGCCAGATTGCCAATCACTTTGTAAATCATCTGACTCCTGATAATAACTTTCCTGTATTTGCAAGCGTTCTTTAAGTGCATCCTTTAACGCCTCTTTCTTTTTATCATATAAACTATTATCAATATCACCAGACTGAAGTTGATTTAAAAGTTCCTCTTGTCTCGATTCGAAATCCTGCTGAATGCCATTTAACTCTCGCATTCTGCCACGGTCCTTACTTCCCAAAGAAAGACCCATAATTTCGTTATCATATCCCTGTCGGACAAGCTTGTTTTGCCTTGTTAAACCGGAAATATATTCTGCAACCTTTGCATTCTCTTGGTTAAGTCGCAGTTCTTCTTTTTTAGAGTCAAGTGTTTTTGCAGCAATACGAAGCTGTTCTTTTTGATCCTCAGATAATTTTTTCAGGTTCCCACTGGCAATTTCAAAATTTATTTTTTCAAGCTCTGTAACTTCAGCTGTTTTTTTACCAGTAGTTTCAATAAGTGCAGCTTGTTTCTGTAAGTCTAGTAATCTACTTTTGAATGCGTTATCAGTTGGGTTTTTCTTAGCAGTTTGCTTCTGGTTCGATTCATCTTTACCAAGATTATAATTATCAGTGGTGTTCGGCTCTATGTCCATGTCAGAAAGCAAGGACTGCATCCCCTTCGCGGCCCTTTGTGATTCTTCTGGGGTGAGTATCGATCCTTTGATTGCTTGCAAAAAATCACGGCGCTTGTTTAAAAAATCTAACTCTTCTTTTTGTTCCTTACTCTGGTTACCTCTCTTGTTCAGGAATTCAATACGCTGTTCTACGTCGTTTAGATCGGAAGCATCGTAATTCCCTGATACGGCACCAACGCGAGAGCGTGTATAGGATGCGATAGCTCCCAAACCACCAGCTATTCGGCCAACCACTCCTGCAAGACTGATTGCCTCACCTACAAGGTCCGAAATACCCTGAAGAACAGCAGGATCAGTAAATACGTCTCGAATATCATCCAGCCCATCCTGCAAAGGTGACAGATCAATTTTTGCTAGACCTGATGCAATTTCCATCCTCATGCCGCGCGCGCTGGTCTCGATATCCTGAAAGAACTGATTAACTTTAACCAGATTATCAATATCTTCCTGGGGAGGTGCGACACCAAAATCTTTTGACAACTGGATAAATTGCTTCAATTTCTCGTTATTGTTATCGAACAACGGCAACATTTTTGACAGGTCATTACCCAGACTTTCGAGGATATTGGTTTTCCCGGCCTGAGAGGGGATTTTCTGTAATGCTCCACTGATAGCCATCAGTTGCTTGTCAGGGGATTGCTGGGCCAACTTCTGAGCTGAAAGCCCGAGAGTATCCAGTGCCTGAGCAGCCTCACCTGATTTGTTCAGAACCGCATCGCCGACTTTATCGTTAATATCTTTAAAAATATCTGCAATATTATCGCCAGTTAAACCGGCTTGTTCAGCTGCGTATTGCCAGGATAATAAATCTTGAGTGGACATTTTTAATGATTTTGCCCACCTGTCAGCCTCAGTTACCTGCTGAGCGGTGTTTTTTACAATCGCCAGACCAGCAATGCCAATTCCAACGGCAGCAGTAGCTGCTGCTACGCCAATAGCAGCCAGGGATGCCCCAACCTCTTTAGCGTCTTTTTTTACCTGATCGCGCCATTTTTGGGACGACCTTTCAGCCTTATCCATCCCCTGAACAAATCCGCCTACTTTTGCTATCAGGTCAATTGTTAATGTACCAAGGGATTTTCCAGCCATTAAGTTTTCTCCAGGCATAAAAAAACCCCGCCGAGGCGAGGTTCATAATTTAATTTAAGCGACTATTTTTTAAGTGCCTCGGCATAAGCTTGGGCGGTTTTTTGTGATGATTCCATGACATCATCAGCCAATGTTTGTTGGCCCCACTTAGCCACTTTCCCGCTTACAAACGTAACAACTAGTCGATCATTAGCTAATTGTTCGTTATCGATAATAGTGTAGCCGTATAGAGACTTATTCCAATAAATCCAGCGTTCGCGCTCTGGGTTAACATCAGTCCTTCTAGGCGATCCCATAATCTGCATAACATCGTTTTTGCTCATCCCAAGAGATAGAAGCATAGATTTCTGGTTGTAGTCGATTTTCTGGACTGTTGGGGCGCAGCCAGTAATTGTTAAAGCGGATGCGCCAAGTACTAAAGCGAAAATTAACTTTTTCATATCCCTATCCCAGTAGTTATTAGTTTACTGATGATAGTGATCCTGCACTGCATTTAACAGTTATCAGTGCCAATTTTTCATGGCATCTTGAAGCGACAAAGGGGATTCATTGATATGGGGCGCAAAGTCACTGACCTTATAAGTAGGCGTGTTCTTCGCCTTATTGATGTTCGCCAGAACAGAAGCGACCATCGAGGCCCCCCACTCGGTTCGCATCATGTTGTTAAGCTGACCATACTTATTGCGGTACTTTACCCATATCTGAAACTCACGGAGGCTCATTCGCTCCTGAGCCTCCTCGATCGTTCTCCCGCCAATGCCGTTCATGACTAACT
>OKPV01000211.1_pt1 | contig 9833 bp, 9 predicted proteins | sample 1613801 | NCBI WGS metagenome assembly OKPV01 (sample SAMN04436880, study PRJEB24849) | human gut metagenome | biome: human gut; feature: NICU; material: stool | host: Homo sapiens | place: USA: Saint Louis, MO | collected 2012-01-27 | reverse complement strand
GGGCGGCGCTTGACGCGCCTTGCCCGGGCTACGGGCGCACCGCCGTCTGCAAAACGGTAGCCCGGACAGATGCGCAGCATCGCCTGCGGGAAAATCACCGCGCAGTTCTCTTTCGTAGCCCGGGTAAGGCGTCAGCCGCAACCCGGGTTTTCTCCGCGCTTACTTGCTGTGCCAGTAGGCCTGCGAACGCACCAGCTGCGGGTCAATCTCTTCGCCTTCAAAGCGCGCCAGCAGCGACTTCACCGCCGCGCCTTCACCGGTCAGCCAGATAAAATAATCGTCCGCCGGAATCACCACCTGCGCCAGACGTTCGGCCACGGCGGCTGGGTTATGCCCTACCACCCACTCGATATTAAAGCCATCAAGATCGGCCAGGTAATCTTGATAAGACGCATCGCCAATAGTCACAATCGCCGTCACCTGCGGCGGCGTCGGAAGCTGCTGCAACCCGAGCAAACGGCGGCGCAGCGCGGGCATTCCGGACTCATCGGTCACGTACAGCTGCCAGGCGTAATCTTCCGGCACCACCAGCGAACCGCGCGGGCCGCCGATCACCAGCTTATCGCCCGCTTGCGCCGTCAGCGCCCAGCGGCTGGCAATGCCGCCGTCGTGAATAAAAAAGTCGTACGCCAGCTCATGACGCCCGGCGTCGTACAGCGGCGTATAGTCGCGAGTCGCCGGACGCACGCCTTCGCCCCAGTTAATGCCTTCATCCGTCACCTCCGGCGGCGTGAATGCGGCGCCCGCTTCGGGGAAAAAGAGCTTGGTGTGGTCGTCAAAACCCTGAGAAACAAAACCGTCCAGCGCCTCTCCGCCCAGCACAATACGCTGGAAAGCGTGACCGATACGCTCGACGCGCTGCACGGTCAACTCGCGAAAACGCAGCTCGTTACGCACGCGCTGCGGGTATTTGGGGTTATTTGCCTTTGTCATTTTTCATCGCCTTCGTGAACTGAATAGATATATCTAAAAATCTTGCAAATGATAATGATTGCCATTAAAAAAGAATGCAAGTCTTTTTTGATATAGCCAAAGCAAAACGGCACAAAAGTCAAAAATGAAAAATAAATCATTTAAAATCATTAAGTTAAAAAATAAACAAAATCCTTCATTGCTACTTTTTATTTTTTAGATATAAATTAGATATATCAAAAATAGAGGAGCAAAACATGAGACATCATCACGAAGAAGGGCGTGGGCCACGCGGACGCCACGATGAGCATGGCGAACACGGCGAGCATGGCCGCAGGGGCGGCGGACGTCGGCAGCGCTTCTTTGGCCACGGCGAGCTGCGCCTGGTGATTCTGGATATCCTCACCCGTAACGCCAGCCACGGCTACGAGCTTATCAAAGAGATCGAAACCATGACCCAGGGCAACTACAGCCCGAGCCCCGGCGTCATCTACCCGACGCTCGACTTGCTCCAGGATCAGGGCTTAATCAGCGTGGCTGACGAAAACGGTCGTAAAAAAATCGCCATTACCGCCGACGGCAGCCAGCTGCACACGGAAAACCAGCAACAGCTGGAGCAGATTCAGGCCAAACTGCAGGCGCGTATGGTGGGTTGTGAACTGCGTAAAAATCCGCAGATGAAGCGCGCGCTGGAGAATTTTAAGGCGGTACTGGATTTAAAAGTTAACCAGCAGGCCATTACTGAAGCTCAGCTAAAGCAGATCGTCGGCGTGATTGACCGCGCGGCAATGGAGATTTCCCAGCTCGACTAACCCTCTGCCCCATCGCTGGGCAGCCTGCACCGCCGCGACGCGCGCGGCGGAAGCCCTTATTCACGGGGTTTTACGCCTTCAGGAGTAAAACATGCCAATAATAGCGCCGTAAGATTAAATTTTGCTCAATCGCAATTTCACGTTGCGTTTATCCCGATTTTCCTGGCCCGCGCCGAAGTGGCGTAATCCCTGCAATACTTAATTCAGTATCATGTGATACGCCCCGCCCAGGAGCATATTTTGAACAGGTTACCTTCCAGCGCATCGGCTCTGGCCTGCAGCGCACACGCATTGAATCTCATTGAGAAGCGAACGCTCGATCATGAGGAGATGAAATCACTTAACCAGGAGGTCAGAGAATACTTTAAAGAGCATGTGAACCCAGGATTTTTAGCGTATCGAAAATCGGTCACTGCTGGCGGGGATTACGGAGCCGTAGAGTGGCAAGCGGGAGGGTTAAATACGCTTGTCGACACTCAGGGACAGGAGTTTATCGACTGCCTGGGTGGGTTTGGGATTTTTAATGTAGGGCACCGTAATCCAGTTGTCGTTTCCGCCGTCGAAAATCAACTCGCTAAACAACCTCTTCATAGTCAGGAACTGCTGGACCCGCTGCGGGCCATGCTGGCAAAAACCCTCGCGGCCTTAACGCCCGGCAAACTGAAATACAGCTTCTTTAGCAATAGCGGCACCGAATCGGTCGAAGCGGCGTTAAAGCTGGCGAAAGCTTACCAGTCTCCGCGCGGCAAATTTACCTTCGTCGCCACCAGCGGCGCGTTCCACGGTAAGTCGCTGGGCGCGCTTTCCGCCACCGCGAAATCCACTTTCCGTAAGCCTTTTATGCCGCTGCTGCCGGGATTCCGGCACGTACCGTTCGGCGATATTAACGCCATGCGCACGTTGCTGAGCGAGTGCAAAAAGACCGGCGATGACGTCGCGGCGGTGATCCTTGAGCCCATTCAGGGCGAAGGCGGGGTGATTCTGCCGCCGCCGGGCTATCTGCCCGCGGTGCGCAAGCTGTGCGACGAGTTTGGCGCGCTGCTGATCCTCGATGAAGTACAAACCGGCATGGGGCGCACCGGCAAGATGTTTGCCTGCGAGCATGAAAACGTCCAGCCGGATATTCTGTGCCTTGCCAAAGCGCTGGGCGGCGGGGTGATGCCGATTGGCGCCACGATCGCCACCGAAGAGGTGTTCTCGGTGCTGTTCGACAACCCGTTCCTGCATACCACCACGTTCGGCGGCAATCCGCTGGCCTGCGCGGCGGCGCTGGCGACCATCAACGTGCTGCTGACGCAAAACCTGCCCGCGCAGGCGGAGCAGAAAGGCGACATGCTGCTGGATGGCTTCCGTCAGTTGGCCCGCGAATATCCGGATCTGGTGAATGAAGTTCGCGGCAAAGGCATGCTGATGGCGATTGAGTTTGTCGATAACGAAATCGGCTATGACTTTGCCAGCGAGATGTTCCGCCAGCGGGTACTGGTGGCCGGAACGCTGAACAACGCCAGGACGATCCGCGTTGAGCCACCGCTGACGCTGACGCTGGAGCAGTGTGAACAGGTGCTAAAAGCGGCCCGCCTGGCCCTGGCGGCGCTACGCGTTTCGGTAGAAGAGGCGTAGTGGCGCCCCTATGTCCGCAATATATGTCCCCTCACGCTATCCCATAGCAAAGGTTAGCGTGAGGGGACAGTCTTACACCTCCGGCAGCAGGCCGATAAAGCTGCGCTTCTGCCGCGGCTTCGACATCAGCGCCTCCAGCTTCTCTACGCAGGCCAGATAGTGCGGGGTTTTCTTGTGCGCCAGCACCGCCTCATCGTCGATATAGGCTTCATAGATAAAAAAGCGCGTCTTCACCTCCGGGTCCTGCAGCACGTCAAAGCGCAGATTGCCCGGCTCCTGCAGCGCCCCTTCGTGGTTGGCACGGAACACCTCAAGAAACTCGTCGACCCGTTCCGGTTTGATATTGATTTCCACCAGCGTTACGTTCATTGCAGCTCTCCCTGTTTTTCCTCCTGCCAGAACTGATACGCCTCGCGGGCGCTCAGGTTCTCATGCACCACTTTTTTCACCGCCTTCAGCATCGCGCGCGGCGCGCTGGACTGGAAGATATTCCGCCCCATATCCACGCCGGATGCGCCCTGGTCGATCGCCCGCCAGCACATCTCCAGCGCCTCCTGCTCCGGCAGCTTTTTGCCCCCGGCGATGACGATCGGCACCGGGCAGCTGGCGGTGACTTTCTCAAAGCCTTCCTCAACAAAATAGGTTTTCACGAACTGCGCCCCCATTTCGGCGGCAATGCGGCTGGCCAGCGAGAAGTAGCGGGCGTCGCGGGTCATCTCTTTGCCCACGCCGGTTACCGCCAGCACCGGCATACCGTAGCGGTTGCCGGCGTCCACCAGCTTGATGATGTTGTTGATCGACTGATGCTCGTGCTCGCTGCCGATATAGACCTGCGCCGCCACCGCGCAGACGTTCAGGCGCAACGCGTCCTCCATCGCCACCGCCACGCACTCGTTGGAAAGTTCGCTGAGGATCGAGTTGCCGCCGGAAGCACGCAGCACCACCGGTTTGTTGGTCGCCGCCGGCACCTGACTGCGCAGCACGCCGCGGGTACACATCAGCACGTCGGTCTCTTCGAACAGCGGCGCGATAGAGAGATCGATCCGCTCCAGCCCGGTGGTCGGCCCCTGAAAATAGCCGTGGTCGAACGCCAGCATCACCGTACGGTTGCTCTGTGGATTGAAGATACGCGCCAGCCGCGACTGCATCCCCCACTCCAGCGACCCGCAGCCCTTCAGCGTATAGAGGGTGTTCTGCTGCGGACGGTCTAAGCCGAAGTTTTTTCCCTCTTTGATATCGTCTAAATCAGCCATCTCATCCTCCATCAGAAATCGTAGTTATTGATATTCTCTTTGGTGAACACCACCCGCTCCGGCAGCAGCACGATGCCGTTGCCTTTCGCTTCATACTGGTAGCCCTGCACGCTGTTGGGCTCGACTTTCAGGGCGCCGAGATCTTTCACATCGACGCTGTCGCCAACGTTAAGATCGCCCTTTTTCAGCAGACGATCGGCGACGTTAACCGCGATCTTGCCCTGCTGCACCACGTCCCACAGGCCGAAGGCTTTTACCGTGCCGCGATCCACGTAGGGGCGCATCACGTTCGGGGTACTAAAGCCGACGATAGCCACGCCCTGGCGCTTGAGGTTTTCCGCCGCCTGGGCGGCCGCCGGGAGCGCGTTGGCGTCAGGAGCGATAATAGCGTCGAGATCCGGGTACGCTTTTAAGATCCCCTCGGCGGTTTGCAGCGATTTAGTGGCGTCGTTATAGCCAAACTGGGTGGTCACCACTTCCCACTGCGGATGTTCTTTTTCAATTTTGGCCTTCGCCTCTTTTACCCACTGGTTCTGGTCGGTCACCGTCGGGCTGGAGTAGAAAAACGCCACTTTGGCGGTGGGTTTCGTCACCTGTTTTTCCGCCATCTCCACCAGCAGGCCGCCGAGCTGCTGCGGCGTCCCCTGGTTGATATAGATGCTGCGGCACTCCGGTTTGGTATCGGAGTCCCAGGTCAGGACCTTGACCCCGCGCTGCATCGCCCGCTTCAGCGCCGGGCACAGGCCGTCCGGCGATACGGCGGAGACGATAATCGCGTTGTAGCCCTGGTTGACGAAGTTGTTGATCAGCTGTACCTGGCCGGAGACGCTCGGTTCAGTCGGCCCGTCGTAGGTCACATCCACGCCGAGCGCTTTGCCCGCCTCTTTCGCGCCGTTGCCGCCGCTGGTAAAGAAGCCGACACCGACCAGTTTTGGAATAAAGGCGATGCGGTCCGCCGCCTGGGCCGATGCCATACCCAGCGCCATCGCCAGCACCATCAGTTTTGTTTTCATTTTATGCTCCGATTGTTTTACGCGAGAAAAGACGCCGCCAGCTCATCCGCACCCATTCACGGTGCAGGCTCAGCGAACGCCCCATCACCACCACAACCAACAGCGCCCCTGACAGCGCGCTCGACACCTGGTTGGGGATGCCGACCATTTGCAAACCTTGTTGTAAATAGCCCACCAGCAGCGCGGCCAGTGCCGTGCCGACGATCGAGCCGGAACCGCCGTAGATATTGGCCCCGCCGAGCACCGCGGCGGTCAGCGCCGGCATCAGCAGATCGCGGCCTAAGTCCGAGCGCGCCGAGCCGAAATAGGAGACCATCACCAGCGCCGCCGCCGCCGACGCCACGCCCACCAGGCCATACAGCGCGTAGGGCATCCCGTTAACGGAAAGCGCGGCGTAGCGCGCGGCGCGCGGGTTCTGCCCGAGCAGAAAAAGGTGTCGCCCAAAGCGCCCGCGGTGGGCCAGCAGCCAGAAGAAAAAGGTGATAACGGCGAACAGCACCAGCGGGATCGGCAGGCCGAACAGGGTCAGGTTGGCGAAGGCGGTAAAGCTGTCCGGGAATCCGCCGATGCCTTCGTAGCCGGTGGCCCCGGCCATGCCCGAAAGCAGCAGCGCGCCGCCGCCGTAGAGGTACAGGGTGCCGAGGGTTATCACCAGCGGGCTAATGCCGGTGTAGTGAATCAGCGCCGCGTTCAGCAGCCCGCACAGCAGGCCGAGCAGCAGCGTCAGGGGGATCGCGAGGCTCATCGGCCAGCCCGCCTGCATCATCACCCCCAGCGCGATAGCGCACAGGCCGATGGTCGAACCGAGCGAAATATCAATCCCGCCGCTGATGATCACCAGCGTCAGCGGCAGCGCCACGATGCCAATGCAGATAAAGTCGCTGGTGCTGAACAGCAGCATATTGAGATCCAGCATGCGCGGATTGAGGGCGCCAAACAGCAGGATCTCCAGCACCAGCAACGCCAGCAGCGCGCTTTCCCAGTTGAGCTTCATTTACGCCACCTCTTTGTTTTTGCGTTCGGGAAACGGGGCCACGCGCTTGCCCCCTTTGTTGCCGGGCTGAAAGCGGCTGTACTTCAGCGCCCGCTGATGGCGGGCCAGCGCCTGGCGCAGCCGCCCGTCGAGCACCAGCACGCCGAGCAGCACCAGGCCGGCGATAAAGTCGTTCCACCACGCCGGGAGGCGGAACAGCACCAGTACAGTGTCGATCTGGGTGAGAAAGAAGGCGCCGAGAAAAGCGCCGAGCAGCGTGCCGGTACCGCCCAGCAGCGAGATCCCGCCGAGCACGCAGGCGGCGATGGCCTTCATCTCCAGGCCGCTGCCGGTCTGATTGGGCACAAAGCCGATCTGCGCGGCGAACACAATGCCGGCGCAGGCGGCCAGCATGCCGTTAAGGGTGAATGCCAGCATCCGCGTGCGGTTCACCGCCACCCCAAGCTGGCGGGCCGCGGCGAGGTTATCGCCGACGGCGTAAAAATCACGGCCAAAGGCGGTGCGCGACAGTATCCCGCCGCCCGCCAGCAGCAGCGCCAGCACCAGCCAGCCCAGCGGCGAAATGCCGATGAACGCCGGTTCCGACAGCGCTTTCAGGCTGTTCGGCAAGCCTTCAATCCACTTACCGCCGGTCCACAGCAGCATCACTCCGCGATAAAGCCCGAGAGTGCCGAGGGTGGCGACAATCGCCGGGATACGCAGCCCCACCACCAGCAGGCCGTTAAAGGCGCCGGCCAGCGCGCCGATCGCCAGCGCGAAGGCGATGGCGGTCATCAGGCCATAGCCGCTATTGAGCGCCACGCCCACCGCGATAGCGCTCAGGCCGACGGTGGAACCCACCGAAACGTCGATATTGCGGGTCAGCATCACCAGGGTCGCCCCCAGCGCCAGCAGGCAAAGGATTTGCGAGCTGGCGAAAATCATGCCCAGGGTTTGTAAGCTGAAATAGGCCGGGTTGAGCGCCACCAGCCCGGCAAACAGCACCACGATGGCGAGAAAGGCGCTCAGTTCGCGATTTTTCAGTAACGTTTTCATGCCTGCCCTCCGAAGGCCAGGGTCATCATCCGGTCAACGCTGACCGCCTGCTGCGCCAGCTCGCCGCTCTGCCTGCCCTGATGCATCACCAGTACCCGGTCGGCCAGGCCGACGAACTCATCGAGATCGCTGGAGATCATCAGCACCGCCACGTTCTGCGCGGCGACGCTTTTCAGCAGCTGATAGATATCGGCGCGGGCGGAAACGTCCACGCCGCGCGTGGGCTCATCAACGATCAGCAGCAGCGGGTTAGCCTCCAGGCAACGCGCCAACAGCACCTTCTGCTGATTGCCGCCGGAGAGCGTACGCACCGGGCGATCGCCATCGGCCATTTTGATCCCCAGCGCCCGGTGATAGCGCTCCACCACCGCCGCTTCGCGCCGGTTCTGCTGCCACAGCGACGGCTGGTTAAACATCACCGTGTTCCAGCGCACCGGCGCATCGAGAAACAATCCGGAAACCTGCCTGTCCTCCGGCAAATAGACCAGCCCGCTGGCCAGCCTGGCGCGCGTGCTATCGCGGCTGATATCGCGGTTCTCCAGCCACACCCGCCCGGCGCGGGCCGGGCGCAGACCGTAGAGCGTTTCGGCGAATTCGGTACGCCCGGATCCCACCAGCCCGGCGAGGCCGACGATCTCCCCGGCGCGGATCTCGAGGTTGAGATCGATAAAACCTTCCCCGGTCAAATCTTCTACCCGCAGCACCGGGAAATCCTGCGCCTGGGTGCGGCGATTGCCCGGCAGCGCCAGCCACAGCTTTTGCGTGTCGCTCAGGGCTCGATCACGACTGACGGGCGTCATCGCGCCGATCAGCTGATTGTCGCCGTACTGCGCGGTTTCCCCGCTCAGCACCACCGCGCCGTCGCGCATCACCGAAACGTGGCTGGCGACCTGGCGGATCTCCGGCAGTTTGTGCGAGATAAACACGATCCCGACGCCGAGGGCCTGTAAAGAGCGGATCTGACGGAACAGGCGTTCGGTTTCCCCCGGCGTTAATGAGGCGGTGGGCTCATCGAGGATCAGGATCTGCGCGTCGCGCATCAGCCCGCGCAGGATCTCCACCATTTGCTGATCGGCCACTTCCAGAGTGCTGGCCGCCACCTCAAGGTTGAGCTGGCAGTTAAGCTGTTGAAGCTTTTCCCGCAGGCGGGTCTCGTTATCCGCCCGCTTCGGCAGACGAAAAAGAATATTTTCCCGCACCGTCAGATTGGGGAATAACATCGGTTCCTGCGGCACCAGATACACGCCCTGCTGATGGGCCTGGGCGGGAGTGAGGCGCGCAAACGCGCGTTCGCCGAAGACAAGCTCACCGCTGTCGGGCGTTTCCACGCCGGCGATAATCTTCATCAGCGTCGATTTCCCGGCGCCGTTGCCGCCCATCAGCGCGTGTACCTGGCCGGAAAGCAGCGTGAAATCAATCTGCTTCAGCACGGTGACGCCGGAGAACTGTTTGCAGATTTGGCGAGCTTCAAGCAGTGGCTTCATCATCGCGCCTCATTTTGAACAAAAGATTTTTTAAATTAATAATGTTCAAAAGCGTAGACGGTGAACTATATTTACAACCGTGCAGCGATCACAGTTTTATGCTTTCGATCGTTTGAATAAAACCAGCGAACAACGAAAGATCGGTTTTGCCAGTCGGCTCACATTTTCCGACCACGCAACAACGAACATATGATCTAAATTTTTATAAGAGTTCACTTTATGAGCGAAAAACGCATTACGGAAGAGAGCCGCTACGCCGGGCTGGCGTTAGCCGAGGAGGAGCTGGTGGCGCGGGTGGCGTGGTGTTACTACCACGACGGCCTGACGCAGAACGACATCGGCGAGCGTTTAGGACTGCCGCGGTTAAAGATCTCCCGCCTGCTGGAGAAGGGCCGCCAGTCGGGGGTGATCCGCGTCCAGATTAACTCGCGCTATGAAGGCTGCCTGGCGCTGGAAACCGAACTTCAGCAGCGCTTCGGCCTGAAAATCGCCCGCGTGCTGCCGGCGCTGAATACGCCCCCGATGAACACCCGCCTGGGGATTGGCGCGGCGCAATCGTTAATGGGCGTGCTGGAGCCGGGACAGCTGCTGGCGGTGGGCTTTGGCGAGGCGACCATGAGCTGCCTGCAGCACCTGAGCGGGTTTATCGGCTCCCAGCAGGTTCGGCTGGTGACGCTTTCCGGCGGCGTGGGCCCGTATATGACCGGCAT
>OKPV01000179.1_pt1 | contig 11658 bp, 10 predicted proteins | sample 1613801 | NCBI WGS metagenome assembly OKPV01 (sample SAMN04436880, study PRJEB24849) | human gut metagenome | biome: human gut; feature: NICU; material: stool | host: Homo sapiens | place: USA: Saint Louis, MO | collected 2012-01-27 | reverse complement strand
ATTGCACCTTTGAGCCCGAGGACTGGCTGCGCCTGGCGAAATGCTGGCATCCCGTCGCCCGCGCCTGCGATATCGGCCCCGCGCCGGTAAAAGCCACCCTGCTTGATGAACAGCTGGTTATCTATCGTATCAAGGGCCAGGTGGTGGTCGCTCGCGACGTCTGTCCCCACCGCGGCGTGCCGCTGACGCTCGGTTTTCACGACGAAGAAGGGATCGTCTGCCCGTACCACGGCCTGCGCTTCGGCGAAGATGGCCGTTGTAACCGTATCCCGTCCAGCCCCGACCAGCCGGTACCGGCGAAGCTCAACCTCACCAGCTTTGCGGTTGAAGAACGCTATGGTCTGATCTGGACCTGCCTGGCCTTCGACCCGGAGAACCCGATGCCGCTGCCGGTGATGCCGCACTGGCACGACGACGGCTTTCAGCAAATCAACTGTCCGGCCTTTGAGGTTAACGGATTTGCGGGCCGCCAGGTCGAGGGCTTTCTGGACGTCGCCCATTTCGCCTGGATCCACACCGATACCTTCGCCGACCCGGATAACCAGGTGGTGCCGAACTACAATCCGCAGGAGACGGCGTTTGGTTTTATCGCCGATTACTGGAGTTCGGTCGGCAACTATCCCGCCAGCTCCGAGTTTCGCGCGCCGGAGGGCTTCCAGTGGCTGCGCCATTTCGAGATGCATCTGCCGTTTACCGCAACCCTGACGATTCATTTTCCCGGTGAGGCCAGGCTGGTGATTATGAACGCCGCCTCGCCGGTTTCCTCGCGGATCACCCGCATGTTCGCGCCCATCGCGCGTAATTTCGATCTGCACGTGCCGGTAGAGGATGTTCACGCCTTTAACCTGCGCGTCTTTGAGGAAGATCGCCTGATGGTGGAGACCCAGCGCCCGGAGAGACTGCCGCTGGATTTAACGCTCGAAGCGCATATCCCCGCCGATCGCAGCTCCATAGCCTATCGCCGCGGGCTGAAAAAAATGGGCTTCGGCGACTTTTTCCTCGTTTAAGCGGAGAGCCATTATGAGCGATGTAATAGAGGTTATCGTTGACGGTATCTGGCGCCAGGGCAGCCAGAGCCTCGCCGTCAGGCTGGTGGCGCAGAACGGCCAACCGCTCCCCGCCTGGCAGCCCGGCGCGCATATTGATGTGCATCTGCCGTGCGGCCTTATCCGCCAGTATTCGCTGACCGGCCCGGACGGAACTGACGACGGCTACTTGATCTGCGTGGCGCTGGAGAAAGCGTCACGCGGCGGCTCGCGCTATATCCATCAGCAGCTGCGCCCCGGCCAGACGCTGTTGATTTCTCCCCCGCGCAATCTGTTTCCTTTACTACGCACAGCGGAGCGGGTGACGCTGCTGGCGGCTGGGATCGGCATTACGCCGCTGTACGCGATGGCGCTCAGGCTTAAGGCGGAAGGCGTGCCGTTTACCCTGCACTATTACCTGAAAAACCGCGCGCAGGGGGCGTTTGTCCGCGAACTGCAGCGGCGGTTCAGCGCCGAAAGCGTGGTGATTCACTGCTCTTGCGAAGGAGACAGCGCCCGGCAACATTTAGCCGCCGCGCTGAACAATACGCATACCGGATATCCGATTTATCTCTGCGGGCCGGAGGGATTTATGACCGCCGCGCGTCGGGCCGCCATGGAACGGGGCTGGGCGGAAACGCTGATGCATAGCGAAGCCTTTCAGCCCATCGCTATACCCGCCGGCGCTGAGGAGGGAGAAACCTTTAGCGTGACGCTGGCGTCCTCGGGAGAGCGGTGGCCGGTGCCCCCGCATAAAACTATCGCCCAGGTGCTCCAGGAAAACGGCGTCGCCGTCCCGCTCTCCTGCGAGATGGGGATTTGCGGCGCCTGTCTGACGCCGGTTATCGAGGGGGTTGTCGACCATCGCGACACCGTACAGTCGGAGGCGGAGAAATCCGCCAGCGCGCAGCAGATCGCCCTGTGCTGCTCGCGCAGCCGATCGGCGAATCTGTGCATTGATTTATAGACCGGCGCCGCTAGCGGGCGAAAACCCGCGCCTCGCCCACCACCTCAATGCGTACCGCCGCCCCCGGCCGCCATAACGGCTGGCTGACGGTTTTGACGATCAGCGGCTCGCTCCGGCCGGGCATCGTCAGGGTTAACGTCGAGAGATGGCCGCTAAAGTCCACATCGCGTACGGTAAGCTGCGGGTCATCCGCCCGGCAGGGGGAAATAACCAGCTGCTCGGGGCGCAGCATCACCCTTCCCTGTCCGACGGCCTGCGGATTGTCAGTTAAGAGTTCACCTATCGCGCAGCGCGCGCGGCCGCCGCGCAGCTCGGCGGGCAGCACCAGCGCATCGCCGAGAAAAAGCGCGGTCTCTTCATCAACCGGGTGACTGTAGACCTCATACGGCGTACCAACCTGGGCAAAACGCCCCTGACGCATCACCGCGACCTGGCTGGCAAAGGAGAGCGCTTCATTCTGATCGTGGGTGACCAGAATCGACGCGACGCCGGCCTGCGCCAGCAAATCGGCGGTGGCTTTACGCGTGGCCGCGCGCAGTCCGGTATCGAGGGCGGAAAAAGGCTCATCCAGCAGCATCAGCGCGGGCCGCTGCGCCAGCGCGCGCGCCAGGGCCACGCGCTGCTGCTGACCGCCGGAAATTTCGTGCGGCCAGTGGTTCGCCAGCTGGCTGTCCAGCGAGACCCTCTCCATCAGCGCCGCTACCTGCTGGGATTTCTCCTGGCGACTGCCATCGAGCCCCCAGGCGATATTGTCCGCGACGTTCAGATGGGGGAACAGCGCGCCCTCCTGCGGCACGTAGCCCACCCCGCGCAGGTGGGCGGGAATAAATGTCCCCTGCGCAAACAGCGTGCGCCCCTGCATGACAATGCGCCCGCTATCCGGTGTTTCGAAACCCGCGAGGATCCGCAGCAGCGTGGTTTTACCGGAGCCGGAGGGGCCAACGATCGCCGTACGGCTGCCTGCGGCCACCGTCAGATTGAGGTTTTCGAGCACCCGCGTACCGGCAAAAGATTTTGAGATTGAGGAGAGTTCGAGCATTTACAGGCCTGCGATTTTTTTCGACTGAATATAGAGAATGCCGGTCAGCGGCAGCGAAAGCAGAATCATCAGCATCGCGTAAGGGGCGGCGGCGACATAATCAATTTCGCTGGTCAGCGCCCAGAAGCCGGTCGACAGCGTGCGGGTGCCGAGCGGCGAGAGCAGCAGCGTGGCGGTCAATTCATTGGTGATGCCGAGAAACACCAGCGCCGCCCCCGCCGCCGCGCCCGGCGCCGCCAGCCGCATGGTGACGCTCCACAGCGCCCGGCCGGGGCTGCGGCCTAAACTGCGGGCGACGTTTTCCAGCTCGACGGGGGCCTGCGCGATCCCGGCCCGCAGGTTGACCAGCGCCCGGGGCATAAACATCAGCAGCCAGGCGAGCAGCAGCGTGACCTCGGTCTGATAGATGGGACGCGCATAGTGAATGGTGACCGTCACCAGCGCCAGCGCCGTTACGATGCCGGGCAGCGAGCTGGTCATGTAGTTACACCCCTCCAGCAGACGAAAAAAACGCTGCGGATAGCGAACGCCCAGCCAGGCGATGGGAATTGTGCAGGCGGTGGTGAGGAGCGCGCCCACCGCGCCGAGCAGCAGCGTTTGCCGCAGGGAGAGCCACAGGTCGGCGCTCATCCAGTTTTCCACGCCGCCCAGCCAGAGCCAACGGCAAAGCACCATCAGCGGAACGCCCAACGCCAGCATCACCAGCGTCAGCAGCGCGAGCTGAAGAGGGATCGCCGACAGCCGGCCCAGCGGCTGCCGCTGCTGTTCGCGCGCGGCGCCCGAACCGATGCGGGCATAGCGCGCCTTCCCCCTCGACGCCCCTTCCAGCAGCAAAATGGCCAAGCAGCAAAGCGCCAGCACCCCGCCCAGCATGTTCGCCGCCGGGCCGCTGAAGGTTGACTGGAACTGGTCATAGATGGCGGTGGTAAAGGTATCGAAACGGACCATCGCGAACAGGCCGAACTCCGCCAGCAGATGCAGCGCCACCAGCAGCGCGCCGCCGCATATCGCCAGCCTGAGCTGCGGCAAAACCACGCGGAAAAAGATCCGCCACGGCGGCGTACCCAATGAGGCGGCAACATCTTCCAGCGTCGGGTCCAGCCGCCGCAGAACGGCGGCAACCGGCATATAGATAAACGGGTAATAGGCCAGCAGCGAAAGAAACACCCCGGCAGACAGGCCGTGCATTGCCGGCACCGCGCTGACCCAGGCGTAGCTTTGCACAAAGGCCGGGATCGCCAGCGGCGCAACCGCCAGCACAGACCAGAGCCGCCGCCCCGCCAGCAGCGTGCGCTCCGTCAGCCAGGCCAGGCCAACGCCCAGCGCAATGCACAGCGGTACCGTCAGCGCGATAAGCCACAGGGTGTTGCTCAACAGCTCAGCGACGCGCGGACGAAAGACCAGCGCCCGGATTGTCTCCCAGCCGGTATCGACCCCCACGGCAATAACAAAACCCGGCGGCAAGAGCGCCAGCAGAGAAAACAGAACGGCTAACGCGATCATCGGAAAAGCAGGACGCCTGCGCTTGGGCAGGCGTTGGGCTTTTTTTCCGAGCGCGAAACTCAGAGAAGACATAGCGTATTCACTTTAACGGACGATTACAGCAGGCCAGCCTGGGTCATCAAATCGACCACTTTTTTGCTGTTCAGCGAAGACGGCTCAACCTTCGGCGCCTCTAACGCCTGCAGCGGCGTCAGCTTCGGGTTAGACGCGGCGTTGACGCCAACGGCGTATTCAAAGGCGTTATTGGTGCGCAGCTCATCCTGCCCCTGCTTGCCGGTGATCCACTTGATAAAGGCCTGAGCCTGTTCCTGATGTTTGCTGGAGGCCAGAACGCCGCCGCCGGAAATGCTGACAAAGGCGCCAGGATCCTGGTTTTTAAAGTAGTGGAGACGGGTATTTTTGCTGTTCTCGCCGGTTTTCGCCTGATCGACAAAGCGGTAGTAATGATAGATAACGCCGCCATCAATCTGACCGGCATTCACCGCTTTCATCACCGTGCTGTTGCCCTTGTAGGCCACAAAATTGGTTTTCATCGCTTTAAGCCATGCCAGGGTGGCCTGCTCGCCTTTCAGCGCCAGCATCGCGCTGACGATGGCCTGGAAATCCGCGCCGGATGGCGAAGCGGCCCAGCGCCCTTTCCACTGCGGTTGCGCCAGATCCATCAGCGACTTCGGCAGCTGCGCTTCGCTGATTTTCGCCGGATTGTAGACGAATACGGTGCTGCGGGCGGCAATGCCTATCCAGCGGCCGTGCTCAGGGCGGTACTGCGGGGCGACCTGCTGAAGGGTCTCGGCCGCCAGAGGCGCAAATAGCTTCGCGTTATCCACCAGCACCATCGCCGGGGAGTTTTCCGTCAGAAAGACGTCCGCCGGGGACGCCGTCCCCTCCTGCACCAGCTGATTCCCCAGCTCGCTATCGCCGCCGTTACGCAGCGTCACTTTAATGCCGGTCTCTTTGGTAAAACCGTCAACCCATGACTTAACCAGGTTTTCATGCTGCGCGTTGTAGACCACAATCCCGTCGCTGCTGGCCGCCGCCAGCGCCTGCGGAGCAATAAACGCGGAAGAAGCCATCAATGCAGCGGAGCAATAAGACACCAGACGAAAACGCATACGCTAATCCTTAATAGAGGTGGGCAAAGGGTAACTGGCAGCCGGTCGGCAGGGATTAAATCACAGAGGAATGTGAATGATAATGCAAACAATTACCATCTAATGAAAAAAGAGAAATATACTGCGCGCGGGCGGCACCAGGCGGGGAAAATGCTATAAAAAAATAACCGCCGCGATGAACATTAAAATAACCTTAAGACAGCTTAATTTTATTTTACACTGCCTTCAAAATCCCACTGCGGGCGTACTTTGGCCACGGCGTTAGCGAAAACTCCACTGCACGCTCACCACAAAGACAGCGGGAAGAATAATTCCGCTTTCCACGCCGAAATAATCGGTAAAGTTGTACTGAAATCCATGGTAAATATAGGGAGAAAAGCCTATACCGGTCGCATCTTTAAAATCCTTGTAAGAACCATGGTCGCCGCAGTGCTCAAAGGCCGAGAAGAAAAACTCGCCAACGTAGCCATAAATTCCCTTAAATACCCAGCCGTTGCCCAGCGAGGCCCAGTCGCGGCGTACCCCGAGCGCGATGCAGCGATCGTCAAAGCTGTTTTTCATCGTTCCGGCCAGCAGGCTGTACGGAGAATCTTCGGAGAACTTACGTTCAACGGAGGCAAACTGGTTGTCAAAACCTTCGGTGTACTGCCCGTGGTTATTCGACAGGTGGTATATCCAGGAGCCGGTATTAACCGAATAAAGGTTGATTTCATCCGCCCGTAGGGCCGTCGACGACATCAATAGCGCGGCGGCAGCCACCGCAGGCTTGATCATTTTTCTGCGCATCAACATCATCCCCTGGTTCAGGCGTCGGCCCGGCTGGATAATAAGAGTATAGAAACCGCCGATTGGCTCTGCCGGAGAAATGCGCGATTTTCTGCAAAGAGATATTTTAATGAAATTCTGGCGGGTTAATTTTAGTAATACAGCGTATTTATTCCGGTCTTCATTGTCTGATGAACAAGAATAAAATGGGGTATTTAATTAATTTTCAGGACAGGAGTTGATCGTTAATAATAAAATACCTGGCGTCTGACCAGGTATTTATGAGGTGGATTTAGCGCTGACAAATTTTTATCAACAGTTCCGCCATCCAGCGGTGGCTTCTCTCCTGGCCCGCCGTTTCATGCCACGAGAGATAGCAGGTGCGGCTGTCCATTTCTAAAGGCAGCGGCAGCAGCTGCAGCCCAAACTGCTCTTCAAACTCTTGCGCCAGCCACTCCGGCGCGATAGCCACCATATTGGTTTGCGACACAACGCTCAACACGCTGACCATCGCGTTACCATGAAAAGCGACGCACGCCTGCTGCTCTTCAGAACTGTACCAGGGGGAGCTGAAGGAGGCGTAGCGATCCAGCGCGACGGTAGCGTGCTGCTCGCGATAAATATCCTCCTCACTCAGCGGCGATGCGATACGCGGATGGTTGCGCCTGGCGACCAGTACCATTTTGTCGTTGAACAGCGGGATGCTGGTAAACTCCGGATGATTGAATTTGTTGTAGTCGAGAACAAATTCCACCTCCTGATAGCGCAGCTGATTTGTCACCTGCTGACTTAGCGAAGATTTAAAGGACAGACTGACCCTGGGAGCAATCTCGCTGATTTTGTTAAAAATAAGCGGCGTCAGGTAGTTATCCAGCGGGCTACAGACGCAAAGGGTGTAGAGACGTTCGCAGTCCAGCGGGTCGAAAAGCGTGTCCGGCAGCTCATTTTGCACCAGCGACAGCGCGCGTCGAACCGAGCTAAAGAGTTGAAAGGCGCGCTCTGTCGGTTTAATGCCGCGGCCGTTACGGACAAACAGTTCATCTTTAAACAGCATCTTCAGGCGAGAGACCGCGCTGCTAACCGCAGGCTGAGACATACCCAGCGTTTGCGCCGCTTTGGTTAGGCTTTGTTCCTGCATGACGGTATCAAAAATAGTCAGCAGGTTGAGGTCGACTTTGCGCAATACCGGCTGCAGGACTTTCGGTTCAGAGGTTGGTTTAGATGTTGTATTTTCACTCATGTAGGGAACTCCACCAGCACATTAATCAGCGATTCTGCTGCGTAACACTGAGACCTTTCGCCAAAGGAAAAAAATAGGCAGATAAATCACCATCGGCCCCAGCAGCCATGTGTTATCGGTTTCCAGCAGCACGCTCAAATGTATGAAACTTATTATCAAAATGGTAAACAGCAGAAGAATATGAAACGTATTATGTTTTCTGGAGAAAACGGCATAGCGGTAAAGCATTCATTTTTCCTTCGTTCACTCCTTGAACAGCGGAGAATACCATATAAAAAGTGATGAAATTTCTGAAAAATACGCGACTTAATCCTAATAAGTAAATTCTCATTAAAATTTTTCGCCTGGGCTTAGCTAAATCGCGAATCAGGCAGAACGCCGATATTCCTTTGCCGCTACAGGGAGTCTAAAACCGGGTAATAACTTTCCATGACGCATAGGGGCTAAAGAATAGAAATTATTTCACAGAAAATAGTCACGTATATGCAGCAATAGCCGGAAGGAGGCGAAGGCGGTGGGCGAAATAAAATTGTGCGGAAGCGGGAAGCGCTCTGTTAACGCGCTAAGTCGATATTGGGCCGCCATCGAGGCCTCGAACCCCGTTCCCTACAACGTATGTCGTTCGCTCTTCCAGATGAGCTAATGGCGGTCAGGCGCTAATCAGTAAAGTTCAGCAGTGGCGTGCCGATACCAATTAGCGACGCGAATACTAGCCAGTCGGTTGGACGGAGTAAATAATATAAATGTACGAAATATCTGAATCGTCCCTCTCAGCGCCGGCCGATACGGGTCAAGGTTGAGGATGCAGACAAAACCTTACACGCCAGCCCCTTGTACATTGATAAGGATTGTTTATGATCCTCGGGTTCTGAAATGTCCTGGTACCCTATGCGCAACCGTCGGCTCCCTGGTAAATGGTTTTTGATACTGACCTGCTTCGTCATGGCATTCTGCCTTGTTCAGCGGGCGGCCTATCTGCACCATTTTTTGGCGGACGCCAGCGCCCAGGCGCAGGAGAGCGTTCTCAGCGCACAGGCCCAGCAGCCCTCTTCAGAGGAGGCTGAGCAAGGGCCTTCGCCCTGCCAGCTGAGCGCCAAATCCTTGCTCTGCACGCAGCCGCTTTTCTTCGATGGCGCATTGCCGGCCGTTCTTTTATTCCTTACCCTGCTTCAGCTGCTCGCCGCGGGCCGTCCGGTGGTTTTGCGGGACGATCCCGTTCGTCCGCCCACGCTGCGAATACATCTCAAAAACTGCGTTTTCCGTGAGTGAAAAAATCGTTCTTAGACGATTAGTTTTTTAATTCACGGAGAAAAAAATGCTGAATATCTTCAGGGGCTTCGTCTTCCTGTTACTGACCTGCGCGGGCGTTGCCCACGGGGCGGACACAGGATGGCTGACATCCCCGCAACACGACCACGCCCGGATCCGCTTCCAGGCGGAAAAAGGCAAAGATCGGATCGACGGACTGCTCTCTATTGAGCTGGCTTCCGGCTGGAAAACCTACTGGCGCTCGCCGGGTGAAGGCGGCGTCGCCCCGCAAATAATCTGGAACAACGGCGAACGGGCGCGGTGGTACTGGCCTGCCCCGTCAAGATTCAAGATTTCCGGCCTGACGACCCAGGGCTACCACGACCGGGTGGCGATCCCGATGACGATCGCCGCCGTCCCCGGCGACGTGCTGGAAGGCACGCTTACGCTGTCGACCTGCAGCAACGTCTGTCTGCTGACCGACTACCGGCTGCATCTCGATTTCAATCAGCCCGCGGACGGCGAGTTCCGGAACGCCTTTGCCCGGGCCATGCGCGCTGTCCCGGCGGATAACGGGGTGACGAACGATCTCGCCGCGCATCTGGTCGGTAGCCAGCTGGTCATCACCGCGACCACGACCGGCGAATGGAAAAATCCCGGGGTCTATTTTGACCCTATGGACGGGGGGATTGTGGCCGGCGATCCGGAGATTCGCGCCGAGGGCGACCGCCTCAAGGTGACGGTGCCGGTCACCGATGAATGGGGAGAAATACCCGCCACGCTGGCGGGAAAAGCGCTGTCATTGGTGCTGACAAATGGCGAAAAAGCGCAGCAGATAAACCTTACGACCGGCGCGGATCTCGCGCCAACGGCGACGGTTAGTCTCGGGAAAATAGTGCTTTTCGCGCTGATCGGCGGCGTCATCCTCAACCTGATGCCCTGCGTGTTGCCGGTAATGGGCATGAAGCTCAGCGCGGTGCTGCAGGCCGGGGCCAATCGGGGCATGGTCCGGCTGCGCTTTCTGGCCACCAGCGCGGGCATCCTGACCTCGTTTGCCCTGCTGGCGCTGATGGTGACGATACTCAAGCTCACCGGCGCCTCGCTGGGCTGGGGGATCCAGTTCCAGAATCCCTGGTTTATCGGCGTAATGGTTGCCGTCACCTTTCTCTTCGCGCTGAATCTGTTCGGGATAGTCGAGATGCTGCTTCCCTCGGCAGCCGTTAGCCGGATGGCGACCGCCGGCGGCGCCGGGATAGCGGGGAGTTTCTGCGAGGGCGTTTTTGCCACTCTGCTGGCAACGCCCTGCTCGGCCCCCTTCCTGGGCACGGCGGTCGCTTTCGCGCTTGCCGCTCCGTTTCATGAGCTGTGGCTGATTTTCATGGTGCTCGGACTGGGCATGGCTGCGCCGTGGCTGTTCGTCGCCCTGTTCCCGCAAACCGCCGCCCTGCTCCCCCGCCCTGGCCGCTGGATGAACAGCCTGAAAATGGCGCTTGGCGTCATGATGCTGGCTTCCAGCTTCTGGCTGACGACGCTGCTCGGCGTTCACCTCGGCGAGACCTCCAGCGTCGTGATGACGTTGACTCTCACCGTGGCGGCCCTGATCGCCTTGTTAGTCGCCCATCAGCGAACGGCTCCCGCCTTCTGGCTGGTGGTTATCGCCCTGGCGGCGTATGGCGGCTTTCAGGTTCGCGGTCTGCTGGCGCAGGGTTCCACCGTCTCGTCGCCGCAGGCTAACGCTCAGCAAATTCGCTGGCAGCCCCTTAGCGAGGAGGCCATCCGCAGCGCGCGGGCTGAAGGCAAACGGGTGTTTATCGATATCTCCGCCGACTGGTGCGTAACGTGCAAAGTGAATGAACTCCGGGTGTTAAATCAGCCCGCCATCATCCGCGCGCTGGCTCAGCCCGATGTCGTGGCGCTGCGCGGCGACTGGAGCAAGCCTTCTGAGCCGATCGCCCGTTTCCTGCAGAGCCGCAATCGCTACGCCATTCCCTTCAACCAGGTCTACGGTCCGGGCCAGCCGCAGGGAGAAATGCTGCCGCCGCTGCTCGATAAACAAACCGTCCTCAAGGCTCTCAATCGTGCCAAAGGTTAAATTAACGATGAAAAAAACGCTGCTCACCCTCGCTCTCCTCCCGGCATCTTTGACGGCTGCGGCGTCTTCGCCGCTTACGCCGGCGCAGGAGGCCCGCGTGCAGGAACTGGTTCAGGAGACGCTAATCGGCCATCCTGAAATTTTGATCGCCGCGGCCGAAAAACTCGATCGGCAGAATGCCCAGGCCGGACAGGAATCGCTAAAGCAGGTACTGTCGCAGGACGGCGAGTTTATCTTTCACGACCCCAACTCACCGCGAATCGGCGCGCAAAATCCGAAGCTGACGCTGGTCGTCTTTACCGATCATAACTGCCCGTATTGTAAAAAGTTTGACCCCTATCTGGAGAAGATTGTGGAAAAATACCCGGACGTTGCGGTGATCTTTAAGTTTCTGCCCTGGCGCTCCGAAAGCTCAATGACCGCGGCCAGGGATGCGCTCACCCTGTGGCGCACGCATCCTGAACAGTTTGTTAAATTTAACCCTATCCTGATGGCGAAAAAGGGGTATCACGACAGTGCCAGCATTGAGCAGGCGAAAAAGAAGGCGGGGGTCATGGCGGCTCAGCCGGATGCGCAAAGCCTGGAGACGATTAAGCGCAGCTTTGCTATCGCCGAAAAGCTTGGCATTCAGGGAACGCCGGCCACGCTTATCGGCGATGAGATGCTC
>OKPV01000171.1_pt1 | contig 12392 bp, 13 predicted proteins | sample 1613801 | NCBI WGS metagenome assembly OKPV01 (sample SAMN04436880, study PRJEB24849) | human gut metagenome | biome: human gut; feature: NICU; material: stool | host: Homo sapiens | place: USA: Saint Louis, MO | collected 2012-01-27 | reverse complement strand
GTTTATAGAGAGATTCTGCAGACGACAAAAGGATTAATCCCTGAAATTGCACTGAATTGTCACCTGAAGATGTGCAGGACAAGCCAGATTACTCTTACAAGGGATACCATCGTAATTTAGCAAAAACACCTAAGACCTAAACAACAGCTAAGTACATAGTGCCGGATGGATCATGATTTTTTATTTAATTTACGGACTTCATTTTTCAGCAAATATCTTTTCTCTTCTGTTGTAAACTTATGAAAGCGTTACGCGAAATCCCGCAAGGTTACAGGGGTGTACCAGGCCGGAAATCGCGTAGCGCTCTCTTCTCTTCTGTTTCCTGCCTAACATGTACATCCTGGCATTACTCCAATTCTCCCAAAAACCGTAAAACAGCCCTCAGCCCGCGTCATGACTGGCTTCATGGAGGATCTGAGCAGAAAAAGGATCCTTTACGCATTTGGTTTTTCCCGCAATAATGCGGGATAAGACAACAAAAGGATCCGCGCGCTGCGATTTATTGTCATGGCAGGATCGGCCCGTCAGGTGCAAAATACCTGTATCCATAAACAGTGCGTGCGCTACGTGAAAAATAACTCATGAACAGCATCATTCCCCTGCAGAATTCACCAGAACGCGTCTCCCTGCTGCCGATCGCCCCGGGCGTTGATTTTGCGACCGCGGTGGCACTCCGGCGGATGGCCACCTCAACAGGTGCCACGCCAGCTTACCTCCTGGCGCCGGAAGTGAGCGCCCTCCTCTGGTACATGCCGGACCAGCGTCACCATATGCTGTTCGCCACCATGTGGAATACCGGGATCCGTATCGGCGAATCCCGGACGCTCACCCCGGAATCGTTCGACCTGGATGGTCTGCGCCCTTTTGTTCGGGTGCTGTCGGAAAAAGTGCGGGCACGTCGTGGCCGGCCGCCAAAAGATGAAGTGCGTCTGGTACCGCTGACGGATGCCAGTTTTGTGCGTCAGATGGAAAGCTGGATGGTCACCACCCGCCCCCGCCGGCGGGAGCCGTTATGGCCGGTCACGGATGAGACAATGCGCAACTGGCTGAAACAGGCGGTGAAGCGGGCTGAAGCTGACGGCGTGCATTTTTCGATCCCCGTGACTCCACATACTTTCCGGCACAGCTATATCATGCACATGCTTTATCACCGGCAGCCCAGGAAAGTCATCCAGGCACTGGCCGGGCATAAGGATCCGCGCTCGATGGAAGTCTATACCCGGGTATTTGCGCTGGACATGGCAGCCACCCTGGCCGTTCCCTTTACCGGTGACGGTCGAGATGCCGCGGAGATCCTTCGCTCCCTGCCCCCTGCCGGCTGAAATTGACGGGCCTGGCATGACGTCCTGTATTCCGCTAATACGGAATACAGGAGCAGAGAGCATTCAGCCCCCTCCCTGCTCCAGCACACCAGGCCATCATGCTGATGACTGAACCGCCATGGTCTTACCCGGTGACCTGCAAACCTGCAGGCATCAACATACCGCAGTCAAGACAGGGCACAATGCAGGCATACTGGCCGTGCATCCCACTGTGCGTTTTTCCTGGAAGCTCAGCAAATCATCCCGTTAACCGCGAAAGTCATTCACCATCTGTGGCCAACACCTTTCTGCCATCCGGCTCCCGTTTCCTGATCGCATTTACCAGTGTGAAGCTGGCGCCGGGTTATACAGACAGCTGCAGTCTCATCCTGCTGGGCTAAACCTGCAGTACACAGGGGAACGGATACCGTCAGGTAACATGACCGTCTTAGCACCCGATTGAGATTTTCGTAAGGGGTTTAGAGCTTTACTGAAAAATTGACTGTGGCATGTTATCACCCATGGAATGGTGAACAGACCAGGGATTACCCCCATTTAACCCGCATGCCGTAGTCAATATCAGCGTATCACGACCCGAAATCACATATTACAGTCAATATTGTTCGATCCGGGCAGAGATGATAGAGAATAAATATTGACTGCGGTATGCGTGATGCATATCACTGTCAATGGAATGTCCTTAGCGGCATACGGCAGTCATGATATGCATATCGCAGTCAATTTTCTGGCTTCATCGCTGAGAGGGCTTCAGCCAGTTTAAGAGGATCGATGCCAGCAGCCTTCAGCGCCTTAATGACTTCGTCATAATTTTGCTCTGGCGCCTTCTCTTCTTCCTCTTTGCGCGGAACCTTCACAGGACCACTGATGAGTTTGGGGTTGCGATAATGCACGCTGAAATAGGTGGCTCGGCCACGTTTAAACTCGGTGTAATCCAGATAACCAATATCCCGCAGCTGCTCCATCGCCTTACGCACCGTGTGGTTCTGCGTATAGACATTTGAGGTGAGATTTAGCCGGTCACGCATCCGTTTCATGGAAATAGGTGCAGGATTCTGGGGAAGACTTTCGATGTAGGTATAAAGCGCCTGGGCTGATTCCTTGCGCTGCAGGGCGTCAATGGCTTTCAGCCGCAGCAGTACCCTTCTGTCCATGTGGTAAAGCTCAAACAGCTTAGGTTCAGCCTTTATCTCAACGATATCCTCGGTGATGTCATAATAGGCTGACTGCACCAGATGGGTGGTCCATCCTTTGGTCTCGCTCTGGAACTTCAGCGTAACCGAGGCGAGTTTAAACAGGGAATTACTGATGCGATCGCGCATTTTTTTGTTTGAACGACGGGAGTCAAATCCGCACATCTTAACGAATTCGACGAACGACAGTTCCAGGGTGTCACTTTTTACCCCATACTCCGACATGGAGCGAATTATCCCCAGCCAGACTTTAAAATCCGTGTCCATATCAAGACGCGAACCGGTGATCTTAACGTCAGTGTACCCTTCGCTTTTGGCAATAGACAGCTGTACAAGCTCCTCAGTCGCGTCTGTAACGTTTTTCCGGTTCGCCTTGCTCTTCCCTGTTGATTTCAGAGTTGGGACGAAGAGACCGAGTCTCATGAGCGCTACTGGCTGCACGGTACTGGTGCTGTTGACATCCAGCTTAACAACTTCGCCGGTTGTCTTATCAACTTCCTGAAGGTTCAGAAGTAAGCTGTTATTTTCGCTCGTCATCTTGATCCTCAACGGTTATCCACAAAAGGATGTAGTAATACGTATCGCAGTCAACGGATATACATACCTCAGTAAATACCGTTGCATATCACAGTATTAGATTATGCATATAACAGTCAACATATTACATTCCGCAGTCGATCCAGACAGACGTTAAGGCCAGTTACAGCGCATGCTGGAGCGATCCGGGGATCTCTTTTGGATCTCACTATGATCTCCTTGGGATCAATTATTGGATCGAGACCATGAATAACTCAGATACAAGGCCGGAAGCGCCACACCAGGTATCCAGAACCCTGGCCTGATTTTCCTGAATACGCTCTGGAAGATTGAGATCTACAGGTACAACAATGAAACATTGACTGCGGTATGCTGAGTCGTCTTTCCTCTTTCTCGACACAGATACAGTAAGCATCATGCCACAGTCAATATACTACATATCGCAGTCAATTTCATTATAACTGGCTGATCCCGAGCCATCTTAAGCAACCCGACGTACGTGCAATCTGTGAATTCTGTGATTTTCCGCTTCCTCGCCGCTTTCTCACTCTGTGAGATCGCTTACTGCGGCGAGCGGCAGTGATTAATATTGACTGCGGTATGTACTCTTTTGTAATCCCCTGCGTTCTTTGCATCACCCAATGCGGTTCACTTTGCACTTTTTCGTGCACTTTGCGTTTTTATTGTTGCTTTGCAATAAATTCCAAGATTTAATAAAATAATGCAAAGTGATGATTAAAGGATGTTCAGTATGGGACTCATGGATACACTCAACCAGTGCATAAGTGCTGGTCATGAAATGACGAAAGCAATCGCCATTGCGCAGTTTAATGATGACAGTCCGGAAGCCCGGAAAATAACCCGGCGCTGGAGGATTGGTGAAGCAGCTGATTTAGTTGGCGTGTCATCTCAGGCTATCAGGGATGCCGAGAAAGCTGGCCGGCTGCCTCACCCTGATATGGAAACCCGTGGAAGAGTTGAGCAACGCGTTGGTTATACCATCGAGCAAATCAATCACATGCGGGATGTATTTGGTACACGACTGCGCCGTGCTGAAGATGCGTTTCCGCCGGTGATTGGTGTTGCTGCTCACAAAGGTGGTGTTTACAAAACCTCAGTATCCGTTCACCTGGCTCAGGATCTTGCTCTGAAAGGACTCCGTGTTCTGCTTGTTGAAGGCAATGACCCACAGGGAACTGCTTCTATGTATCACGGATGGGTGCCCGATCTTCATATTCATGCTGAGGACACTCTCCTGCCCTTTTATCTTGGGGAAAAGGATGACGCCAGCTACGCTATAAAGCCCACCTGCTGGCCTGGCCTTGATATCATCCCGTCCTGTCTGGCACTGCACCGCATTGAAACCGAGCTGATGGGGAAATTTGACGAAGGCAAATTACCTGCTGACCCGCACCTGATGCTCCGTCTGGCCATTGAAACTGTCGCTCATGATTATGACGTGATAGTTATCGACAGCGCACCCAACCTTGGTATCGGTACGATAAATGTTGTATGTGCTGCTGATGTACTGATTGTCCCTACTCCGGCAGAGCTGTTCGACTACACCTCCGCACTGCAGTTTTTCGATATGCTTCGCGACCTGCTTAAGAACGTGGATCTTAAAGGCTTCGAGCCAGATGTCCGTATTCTGCTTACTAAATACAGTAATAATAACGGCTCGCAGTCCCCGTGGATGGAAGAACAAATTCGGGATGCCTGGGGAAGTATGGTTCTGAAAAATGTTGTACGTGAAACCGATGAAGTCGGTAAAGGTCAGATCCGTATGAGAACCGTTTTTGAACAGGCTATTGATCAACGTTCTTCAACCGGCGCCTGGCGTAACGCCCTCTCTATCTGGGAACCTGTTTGCAATGAGATTTTTGATCGTCTGATTAAACCACGCTGGGAGATTAGATAATGAAGCGTGCTCCTGTCATTCCAAGACATACCACACATACTCAATCGACTGAAGATACTTCATCACCGGCGCCGGCCGCACCGATGGTGGATTCATTAATTGCGCGCGTGGGTGCCATGGCTCGCGGTAATGCCATCTCTCTTCCGGTATGTGGCCGTGAAGTAAAATTTACCCTTGAAGTGCTCCGGGGAGACACTGTTGAGAGTGCTTCACGCGTATGGTCAGGTAATGAGCGCGATCAGGAACTGCTTACCGAAGATGCTCTGGATGATCTTATCCCATCTTTTTTACTGACCGGTCAGCAGACTCCAGCATTTGGCCGCCGGGTTTCTGATGTCATAGAAATTGCAGACGGCAGCCGTCGCCGTAAAGCCGCAATTCTGACGGAAAGTGATTATCGCATTTTGGTTGGTGAACTGGACGATGAGCAGATGGCTGCATTGTCCCGACTGGGTAACGATTATCGGCCGACGAGTGCTTATGAACGTGGTTTGCGTTATACAAGCCGGCTGCAGAATGAGTTTGCTGGAAATATTTCTGCTCTTGCCGATGCGGAAAACATCTCTCGCAAGATCATTACCCGCTGTATTAATACGGCCAAACTGCCTAAATCCGTTGTTGCCCTGTTTGCCCATCCTGGAGAACTATCTGCCCGGTCAGGTGAAGCCCTTCAGAAGGCTTTTGCAGATAAAGAAGAATTACTGAAGCAGCAGGCTGAGACTCTCCACGATCAGAAGAAAGCGGGACTAATCTTTGAAGCTGAAGAGGTCATTAGTCTTTTAACATCCGTACTGAAACAATCCTCCCCATCAAGAGCTAATCTGAGCTCACGTCATCAGTTTGCTCCAGGGGCAACAGCATTGTACAAGGGCGATAAAATGGTGCTTAACCTGGATAGGTCCCGCATTCCTGCGGAGTGTATAGAGAAAATAGAAGCCATTCTTAAGGAGCTTGAGAAACCAGGAGTCTGATGCGGACACGCTTTAGTCTACGGTTATCTCCCTTTACTTCATTTCCTTTCTCACAGGCCAGAAAACATAACTGGCCTGAATATTCTCTCTGGGACCACGGTCCCACCTCCGTCGCCGGTCAGGTTATCTGCTGGGACCACGGTCCCACCTCCGTCGTCGGTCAGGTTATCTGCCTGGGACCACGGTCCCACTTCCGTCGTTGGTCAGGTTATCTGCTGGGACCACGGTCCCACCTGCGTCGTCGGTCAGCTTATCTGCCTGGGACCATGGTCCCACCTCCGTCGCCGGTCAGGTTATCTGCTGGGACCACGGTCCCACCTGCATCGCCGGTCAGGTTATCTGCCTGGGACCATGGTCCCACTTCCGTCGTTGGTCAGGTTATCTGCCTGGGACCACGGTCCCACCTGCGTCATCTGTCAGCTTATCTGCCTGGGACCACGGTCCCACCTGCGTCATCTGTCAGCTTATCTGCCTGGGACCACGGTCCCACCTGCATCGCCGGTCAGGTAATCTGCCTGGGACCACGGTCCCACCTGCATCGCCGGTCAGGTAATCTGTCTGGGACCGCGGTCCCACCTGCATCGCCGGTCAGGTAATCTGCCTGGGACCACGGTCCCACCTGCGTCGTCGGTCAGGTAATCTGCCTGGGGCCACGGTCCCACCTGTATCGTCGGCACATTATTAGTTTGGGACAACGGTTCAATCAATGCCTGTCACGAACAGGTATTGGCTTGTCGCCAGCAAAGTAATTACGCAGCAGGGCGGCTATTACAGGCGATGGTGAAAGCTCTGTTGGGATCTGAACGAAGCATGTTGAGTGAAATTTAAAAAATTTCGTAGAGTATGCGGCTTAATCTTTAAATTTCCGCCGGCATTTTTAAAGACAGCTGCCGTCGCTGCGCGTTGGCCGGCCCTTCGTCCGGCGGGTAACCAGTCCCGGCCGATCTTACGATCCTGGATGAACATCATCCCTTCAGCAGCGTCTCAACTGTGATGTCGTTTTTCACACTGTCCGATCCCAAAATAGAACGGGGAGGGACAACATATGGTAGGAAAAGCAGCTGCCAGAGACACAATATATTGATTATCCACAGTAACGGGGGGATAACCGTGTGGGTAACATATTGAAAGTCCAACACGTTATCGTATTAATTGACTTTGTATACACCACTGGACCATGAAAAGAATCCGGGGGAATCATCACAGCGCATAAACATACCGTTTTGTTTTTGGGTAACGGCAAGGAGGCCCCTGTTATCACCACATACCTTATCAAAGGTTTTCATTTCTATCCTTATCAGGCTCTTTTGGTTATTTTCGGGAGAGATCCGGAGATGTTTTGTCAGCCAGACAGGATAGGTATCAGCGTTACGCCAGTACTGCAATTCAATCACTGAAGCTATTCCCCAGACAGCAAAGAATAAGAAAACCAAACCAGCGATTTTGCTACCCTCATTGTTCCTTAAAATTATTTTAATACATTCCTGCTCCTCGCACCGGAGCACTCACAGATATTGATTGAGGTCCACTTCACGCCGCTGCTGGTTTTGACGTTCTGTTATCAATTGCGCCAGGTCTTTTTCGTCCAGCAGATCGAGCATTTGTTCATACAGAGCTGCGGGCACACAATAAAAAAAAAGGCCGGTTGCGGTCAATAATTGCGACCGGGTAGCCGCCGCCGGCACTGGCGGTGGCCACCGGATCGTTTTTAAGTTCGCTGACGCTGGCAGTCACATCACACAGAATGATATTTTCCATGGTTCCCCCGTGAAACAAGCCATCTGCATGATCGGTAAAGTATGCTCTGGCGGCAAGTCCCGTCTGTCATTTCGCCGGTCAGAAACGGGCAACCGGCAGCTCCTTCCAGCGGGTGGTATATGCCGGTGACAGCATTTCCCGTTTCATCTGCCATTCCGGCGCAATACCCCGTCCGGCAAACCAGACTTTCCCGAGTCCGGAATGATTAATGCCGTCGAGCACCTTCATCAGCGCATCGCTGTGCGCCCGTGGCTGCACGTCATCGAACAGATTCAACTGCACAACGCCGTTCGGACTGAAATCATTGAGCATAATCCCCGCTTTTGCGTAGCGGTGGCCCTCGAGCCAGATCCTGTTCAGAGACCTGACCGCTGCCGCGATAATGTCCCGGGTGTCACGGGTAGGGGTGTTCAGTTTCTCCGTGGCCACGTTACCGTAGTACGGTTCATTAACCGCAAAAGGAGAAGTCTTGATGAAGGTGCTGATATGCCGGCAGTACTGCCGCTCACCGCGCAACTTTTCCGCCGCTCGCTCGGCATACTGGCAGACGGCCTGGCGCATTTCTTCGTAGGTGGTGATCCGCTGCCCGAAGCTGCGGCTGCAGACAATCTGCTGTTTCGGCGGCGGCGCTTCCTCCAGTGAAATGCAGCTCTCGCCGTTCAGCTCACGTACCGTGCGCTCCAGCACTACGTTGAAGTTTTTCCGGATAAATGTGGGGTTCGTCAGCGACAGCTGCAGGGCGGTGGTGATCCCCATAACGTGCAGTTTTTTCGCTATCCGGTTCCCCACTCCCCAAATTTCTTCCACCGGCTGCAGGCTGAGTAATTTTGCCGTCCTGCGTGGATTATCGGGCGACAGTGCCAGCACCCCCCTGAATTGGGGCCATTCTTTTGACGCCCACTGAGCTGATTTGGCCAGCGTTTTTGTTGCACCGAACCCGACACCGAGTGTCAGTCCGGTTCCACTGAGAACGTGCCCACGCAGCTGCCTGCCAAAATCCTCCAGTTCCATACAGTGGCCAATTCCCCGGGCATCCAGGAAACATTCGTCAATTGAGTATTGTTCGACGCGGGGTGACAGCTCTTCCAGCAGGGCGACCACGCGATTACTCAGGCTCGCGTAGAGCTCGTAATTGCTGGAAAAAACGAACATTTTTTCAGGTAACTGCACCTCTTTGAGCTGGAACCAGGGGGTTCCCATCTTTATACCCAGCTGTTTGGCTTCAGCACTCCGGGCAATAATGCAGCCATCGTTGTTACTGAGAACGACGACAGGTTTGCCGCGCAAATCAGGCCTGAAAACCTTCTCGCAACTGGCGTAGAAGGCGTTGACGTCGGCCAGGGCGAACATCAGTCGGCCCTCCGGGTTTTATGAATGAAGGCCGTCACCACGCCGAAAATTTGCAGCGTTTCCGGGTCCGGGTAAAGGGAAGGGAAGTCCGGGTTCATCGCCTGCAGGGCTGGCCGCGGCGTCAGAAGCAGGCGTTTTACCGTGAATTCACCCTCAATTTCCGCGATAACAATATCCCCGTGCCGCGGCTGTTCTGCTTTATCCACGACCATCAGATCGCCGGAATAGAGGCCAATATCAGTCATTGAGTTGCCAATCGCCCTGACAAAATAGGTGGAGTGGCGCCGGTGAATGCAGTACTCATTTAGATCCAGTTCAGACTCAGTGTAGTCCGCGGCCGGTGACGGAAAACCCGCAGGGCATCGCTCTGTGAACAAAGGAATTATTACTATGCTGGCTTCTGATACTGCAGGAATGAACTTCATCGTGTTTCCTCTTACTCAGTGCTGTATGTATATACAGTATTATTTTGCGAAGGCCGTTTTTTTTCAAGTCATCTTGTTGCCGTTGCCTGTAACCATTTGCTGTTTCTGCAAAAACAGGGAAATTTCAGAAGGATCACTGCCAGCCCGGAGAATCGTTATCTCATAAAATGTAATATACTGAAGTACAGTGCATTTATTCTGAGTGGAGTGATTATGAAAACGGGTTTAAGGCAGGTTCTGCGATATGCAGGCGTCCCGATTGACGCCGCTGAACCGGTGCGCCGGCAATTCGGTAGTCGCCTGATTTTAATCGTGACGGTTGCTCTCCTTCCTATGTTGATTGTTGACGTCCCTCAGTGGCTATTTGTGCTCTCTCAGATTATCTGGGGAAGCGGTATGTACATTGGTATCTCTGTGGCCAGTGATAAACCTGATCGCCGGTAAGCTCAGAACGAGAGAACTCCTGGCCCGCCAAGTGACGGGCAGCTGTTAAACCGGCGCCTTACCATCAATACAGGATAAGGAAGTCGCCGGCTTGCCGTTGCCGCCGGCTCCGCTTCACCCGGCCCCATCCCTCCGGTCTGTAGCCTTATTCCTGCGTCTGTCGCGTCGCGACCTCTGCTTCCGCTTTCTCCCTGTGGTCGAAAAACGGGGGAGAGAAACCTTTTATTCAACCTCCTGCATCGCGACGGGTAGTACCGTGCCTTCACTTTAGCCCGGCTGCTGCAGATGCAAGGGTTCGCTGACGCCGCCATCCTCGCCCGGTCGCAGTTTTTTTATGATGCTCGCTGTTCTTCCCGTCGTTTTCTCGCTCAAGTTTCGCTCAAAAACCGTCCAGACCAGCTTCGTGCTTTATCTGCGCTGCGGCCACCGGTGTCGCCCCTGCATCTTCCGCTTTCCGCCGGGCTGTCGTGTCGGCACGGCACAACCCGGTGCCGCAGTCCATGTGATTACGGAGGTTTATCCATGCAGTATGTGAATACATGCCCTGTCCTGAATGTTGAAGAGTCCGACCGCCTGTCCTTCATGCCGTACCTGTTCGGCACGGATTTCATGCTCGCGGAATTGCAGGTGTACGCTCTGGCCAAAAAATGGATGCCCGGATATGAGGGCGGCTTCTGGCATTTCATCCGCCTGCCGGAGGGGGGCGGCTATATGATGCCAGACAGTGGGCGGGTACATCTGGTCAGTGGCGAAAACTGGTTTGATCGCATGGTCAGCGCCGACGCGGCGGGCATTATTCTGACCAGCCTGGCGATTAATCGCCGTCTGGCGGCCCATCATGACAGCAGTAACCCGGCACTGACTCGCCTTTATATGCTGCGTGATTCCCAGCTCTGGAATCACATCACCTTTCACCCGGAATGCAGTGCTATTTACGCCGCGCTGGACTGATTATCGACCGGGGCGGTTATACCGCCCCGCAGGGAGACAAAAATGACTTCATCAGTAACCGTTCCGGCCGTCTACGTGGGCACATATCACCAGTACAACGGCGGCAGTATTTTTGGCAAATGGTTTGATTTAACCGATTTTGACGACGAAGACGATTTTTATAACGCCTGCCGGGCGTTGCATGCCGCCGAGGATGACCCCGAGTTTATGTTTCAGGACTGGGAAGGGATCCCGTCTCAGTTTGCCTCTGAATCCTCTGTTAAGTGGGCGTTTATCGAGGCATTCCGGCAGGCGCAGGACGAAGGACGCGCCGCCGCGTTTGTGGCCTGGGCGGAATATACCGGCGAGTGCGACTATGACGCCTTTGATGATGCGTATTGTGGTGAGGCTGAAAGCGAGGAGGATTTTGCTTATGGCTTTGTGGAGGATCACGGCCTGTTAAACGAGGTGCCTGAATTCCTGCACGTCTATTTCGATTATGAGGCTTACGCGCGGGATCTGTTCAGCAGCGGCTATGTCTTCCATGAAGGCTATGTATTCAGCAACTGATTACTATCCGGCGGGGAAGCCCGCCGGTTAAGGAGAAAGCACATGAAACTTGAACCACAAAGCCGCGATATCCTGCGACAGTACAAAGCCCTGATTAATGCCCGCCGCCGCGATGCCGGTCAGCGGGAACTGACCACCGCCCAGGTGATGGATGAAATCTGTGAATACATGACCTGTCAGTGTGCCGTCTACATTGGCGGACACTTCATCTTACAGGGCGGCAAGGGCCAGTAAGCTCGATGGCAGGCGTCCGGGCCGGAGGGCGCCTGTCAGTCCGCGCGCAAAACCCTGGCAGGCTGCGCCTGCCGGAGAGAGACGTCGCCGCGCCTCCGGCGCCGCACACTCTCCTCTCTGTTGTCAGTCGCTGTTGCCCGGGAATACGCGTATTATCAGGGATATCTTCCTGTAAAGCAGACCGGTGATGCATATGTCAAAGTGGAATATCGCAGCTTTTCCAAAAGAGGAGCAGGAGTTGAACGGGAACAGCCTGAACATCTTCGCCAGTATTTCCGTGAACGGCTTGAAGTTCATCAGCAGAACAGTCAGCAGCTGCCGCGCGCAAATGCGCCCGAATATAATAAACCGGGCGATGATCAGCAGAATTGATTTTCTTACTCAGTGTGTCCAGGGAGGGTAATCTGTGCGTATGTCTCTGATGTTTGCTGCCGTGACGCTTTTAACCGGTATTAACCTATTTTTTATTCCGTTTCAGCCTGTTCCGGCTCTGTGGGGGGCTATCCTGGCCGTTGCTTTTGTTCTGATTAATGTCGTGGCGGATAAGCTGCGCCTCTGGAGTGGCATGGCGTGGATTATCGTTGCCGGCATCATCATAACGCTGATGCTGCAGGGGAAAGAGCCGGGTGACGAATTTCGTGTCCTGATCACCGTTTTCGCTTTCCTGGCTTCGGCCTGGTACTGCGTTGTTCAGTACAGAAAAGAGAAGGGCGAATCTCAGTCCTGACCAGACCAGACCAGAC
>OKPV01000164.1_pt1 | contig 12817 bp, 8 predicted proteins | sample 1613801 | NCBI WGS metagenome assembly OKPV01 (sample SAMN04436880, study PRJEB24849) | human gut metagenome | biome: human gut; feature: NICU; material: stool | host: Homo sapiens | place: USA: Saint Louis, MO | collected 2012-01-27 | reverse complement strand
TACCAACCTGGTTTCCCGCGAAGAGTGGGAGCAGCGCCGTGCGGCGGCCACCCAGGCGCAGGCCGACATCCGCGCCGCGCAGGCGGCGGTCGACGCCGCGCAGCTTAACCTGGATTTCACCAAAGTGACCGCGCCTATCGATGGCCGCGCCAGCCGCGCGTTGATCACCAGCGGTAACCTGGTCACCGCCGGCGACAGCGCCAGCGTACTGACCACGCTGGTATCGCAGAAGACGGTTTACGTCTACTTTGACGTGGACGAGTCGACCTACCTTCACTATCAAAATCTCGCCCGCAGCGGGCAGGGCGCGTCGAGCAATCACCTGGCGCTCCCGGTGGAGATTGGCCTTGTTGGCGAAGAGGGCTACCCCCATCAGGGTAAAGTGGATTTTCTGGATAATCAGTTAACGCCGAGCACCGGTACGATCCGGATGCGCGCGCTGCTGGATAACGCCCAGCGTCAGTTCACGCCGGGGCTTTTTGCCCGCGTCCGCCTGCCGGGCAGTGCCGAGTTCAACGCCACGCTTATCGATGACAAAGCGGTGTTGACCGATCAGGATCGTAAATATGTTTATGTCGTTGATAAAGAGGGTAAAGCGCAGCGTCGCGATATTACGCCGGGGCGTCTGGCGGACGGTCTGCGTATCGTGCAGCAGGGGCTGAAACCTGGCGATAAAGTCATCGTCGATGGTTTACAAAAAGTGTTTATGCCGGGGATGCCGGTTAACGCGAAAACCGTGGCCATGACCGCCAGCACCGCCCTTAACTGATCCCTTATCTGAGAATCCGACCCATGGACTTTTCCCGCTTTTTTATCGACAGGCCGATTTTCGCCGCGGTGCTGTCGATTCTGATTTTTATCACCGGATTAATCGCCATCCCGCTGCTGCCGGTCAGCGAATATCCTGACGTCGTGCCGCCCAGCGTGCAGGTGCGCGCGGAGTATCCTGGCGCCAACCCGAAAGTGATCGCTGAGACCGTGGCGACGCCGCTGGAAGAGGCGATCAACGGCGTTGAAAACATGATGTACATGAAATCCGTCGCTGGCTCCGACGGCGTGCTGGTGACCACCGTCACCTTCCGTCCGGGTACCGACCCGGATCAGGCGCAGGTCCAGGTGCAAAACCGGGTATCGCAGGCCGAAGCGCGTCTGCCGGAAGATGTGCGGCGTTTAGGGATTACCACCCAGAAACAGTCGCCGACGCTGACGCTGGTGGTACATCTGTTTTCGCCCGGCGGTAAATACGACTCTCTGTATATGCGTAACTACGCCACGCTAAAAGTGAAAGATGAGCTGGCGCGCCTGCCCGGCGTCGGCCAAATTCAGATTTTTGGCTCGGGCGAATACGCGATGCGCGTCTGGCTCGATCCCAATAAAGTGGCGGCGCGCGGGCTGACCGCCTCGGATGTGGTGACGGCGATGCAGGAGCAAAACGTCCAGGTTTCTGCCGGGCAGCTTGGCGCCGAGCCGCTGCCGAAAGAGAGCGATTTCCTGATCTCCATTAACGCCCAGGGGCGCCTGCACACCGAAGAAGAGTTTGGCAATATTATTCTCAAAACGGCGCAGGACGGCTCGCTGGTGCGCCTGCGCGACGTGGCGCGTATCGAAATGGGCTCCGGCAGCTATGCGCTGCGTTCCCAGTTGAACAACAAAGACGCGGTCGGGATTGGTATCTTCCAGTCGCCGGGGGCGAACGCGATCGATCTCTCGAACGCGGTGCGCGCCAAAATGGACGAGCTGTCGAAGCGTTTCCCGCAGGATATGCAATGGGCGGCGCCTTACGATCCGACGGTGTTTGTTCGCGACTCCATTCGCGCGGTCGTGCAAACGCTGCTGGAAGCGGTGGTGCTGGTGGTGCTGGTGGTGATCCTGTTCCTGCAAACCTGGCGCGCGTCGATTATTCCGCTGATCGCGGTGCCGGTCTCGGTGGTGGGGACCTTCAGCATTCTTTATCTGCTGGGCTTCTCGTTGAACACCCTGAGCCTGTTCGGGCTGGTACTGGCTATCGGCATCGTGGTGGATGACGCCATCGTGGTGGTGGAAAACGTCGAGCGAAATATCGAGGAGGGGCTGGCTCCGCTTGCCGCGGCGCATCAGGCGATGCGTGAAGTGTCCGGGCCGATCATCGCCATTGCGCTGGTGCTGTGCGCGGTGTTCGTGCCGATGGCGTTTCTCTCGGGCGTGACCGGTCAGTTCTACAAACAGTTTGCGGTAACGATCGCGATTTCCACGGTGATTTCGGCCATCAACTCGCTGACGCTCTCTCCGGCGCTGGCCGCGCTGCTGTTGAAGCCGCACGGCGCGCCGAAGGACTTCCCGACCCGGCTTATCGATCGTCTGTTCGGCTGGATTTTCCGTCCGTTTAACCGCTTTTTCCACCGCAGCTCGAACGGCTATCAGGGGTTGGTGGGCAAAACGCTTGGACGACGCGGAGCGGTGTTTGCGGTGTATCTGCTGCTGCTCTGCGCCGCGGGCGTCATGTTTAAAATCGTCCCCGGCGGGTTTATTCCGACCCAGGATAAGCTGTACTTAATCGGCGGCGTGAAAATGCCGGAAGGTTCTTCGCTGGCGCGCACCGATGCGGTGATCCGCAAAATGAGCGAAATCGGGATGAATACCGAAGGCGTGGACTATGCGGTCGCGTTCCCGGGGCTCAACGCGCTGCAGTTCACCAACACGCCGAATACCGGGACGGTCTTCTTTGGCCTGAAGCCGTTCGACCAGCGTCATCATTCGGCGGCGGAAATTAACGCCGAGATTAACGCCAAAATCGCGCAAATCCAGCAGGGCTTTGGCTTCTCGATTTTGCCGCCGCCGATTTTAGGACTGGGTCAGGGTTCCGGCTATTCGCTGTATATTCAGGACCGCGCCGGCCTTGGCTACGGCGCGCTGCAAAGCGCGGTGAACGCGATGTCCGGTACGATTATGCAGACGCCGGGGATGCATTTCCCGATCTCAACCTACCAGGCTAACGTTCCGCAGCTGGATGTGCAGGTCGACAGGGATAAGGCGAAAGCGCAGGGCGTGTCGCTGACCGATCTGTTCGGTACGCTGCAAACCTATCTGGGCTCCTCTTATGTCAATGACTTTAACCAGTTCGGGCGTACCTGGCGAGTGATGGCGCAGGCCGACGGTCCGTTCCGCGAAAGCGTGGAGGATATTGCCAATTTGCGCACCCGCAATAATCAGGGCGAAATGGTGCCGATCGGTAGTATGGTGAATATCAGCACCACCTACGGACCGGACCCGGTGATTCGCTACAATGGTTATCCGGCGGCGGATCTGATCGGCGACGCCGACCCTCGCGTACTCTCTTCCTCGCAGGCGATGACGCAGCTTGACGAGATGTCTAAACAGATACTGCCGAACGGGATGAATATTGAATGGACGGACCTGAGCTTCCAGCAGGCCACCCAGGGCAATACGGCGCTGATCGTCTTCCCGGTGGCGGTACTGCTGGCATTCCTGGTGCTGGCGGCGCTGTATGAAAGCTGGACGCTGCCGCTGGCGGTGATCCTTATCGTACCGATGACGATGCTCTCCGCGCTGTTTGGCGTCTGGCTGACCGGCGGCGATAACAACGTGTTCGTGCAGGTGGGGCTGGTGGTGCTGATGGGGCTGGCCTGTAAAAACGCGATTCTGATCGTCGAGTTTGCCCGCGAGCTGGAAATGCAGGGGAAAGGGATCATGGAAGCGGCGCTGGAAGCGTGCCGTCTGCGTTTACGCCCGATCGTGATGACCTCCATCGCCTTTATCGCCGGGACCATCCCGCTGATCCTCGGCCACGGCGCGGGCGCGGAGGTCCGCGGCGTCACCGGGATCACGGTGTTCTCGGGGATGCTGGGCGTGACGCTGTTTGGTCTGTTCCTGACCCCGGTGTTCTATGTGACGCTGCGTAAATTCGTCACACGCGGCAAAGCGGTAAAGGACGTTTCGCCAGCGTAGGGAGCGGCAGATAACAAAAAACCGCCTTCACAGTGAAGGCGGTTTTTTTTGCGCTGAAGGAAAATTAATGAGCTTCTTTATACTTGGCGATAAGTTCAGGCACCGGATCACACCCGCTGGTATCGGCTTTTTTCACTTCTTCCAGCGCGCTTGCCACGGTGTGGCGCGCCAGTACCTGTAGTGAAGCCTGCTCCGCTTCATCGGCGATAGATTTGAAGTACCAGCATGCGTTAGCGCTGACCACGCAGCGGGCAGGGACGTCAGGACGCGACGCCCACAGCTTTTTATCTTCGATGACGGAGACGTAGATATCGCGCAGGGTGATCTCTTCCGCCGGGCGGCCAAGATGAATAGAGCCGTTGCGGCCAAGGGTAGAGACGATAATGCCGTCACGGGTGAGAGGAACCATGAGTTTGCGGATAAAGCTCGGGTTCGCTTCCAGACCGTAGGCCAGAATCGCACTCGTTGAGCGTTCACCCAACTGCTCCGCCATTGCTACGCTGAGAACCATCTGCAAAGCTGTCGGGAAGCGGTAATCTAACATTTTCTTATCCTGGGTAGCGGTGAATCTTGTTCTTTTTGGCACCGCAGAGGTGAGTAAGCAATAAACAAACAATATACCAAATACGGTAATTTTTTTGAAGCAATCTGCGCTATGCCTGCGACTTAAAAAAGCGTTTCCGACCTGAACTGGAGGTTGGCGTCGCCTCCTTCCTGTCCCGGCCAAGGCGGTAAACAATGAAGAGGGGAGAGGGGTATGATGCGAACCAAATGTGGTGCTGTTCAGGTGCCGGCCGCAACAGGATCGGCAAGTATGGCATCGACGATATCCAGCATTGCCCGCAGGCGATCCATATGTCGGAGATCAGAGTGATACCCGACCCATATATCTTTGGATGGCGGTGGCGTCGGCGTGCCAATGCGCTGCAATCCGGAGAGGGCATCGCCAAGAGGCTGCGGTAGCACGGCCATCCCCATTCCCCGCTGACACATCTGCGCCTGAACGGCCCGACTGGTACTGGTGAACACCCCCCGCGACAGGGGGAAGCCGTCAAGCAGCCAGGCAACATCAGAAAAGTGAGATTGCGCCGTATTCATCAAAATAAGCCCCACGGCGGCCGGATCGTGCTGCACCGTCTGCGCGGTTTCCGCTGTTCCATACAGCGCATAGGGCATACTCATCAGGCGGCGCTGGACAATATCCGGTTCGGTAAACGGGACGATGCGAAACGCGATGTCGGCATCGCGGCGCGACAAATTGAGCAAGCGGTAGCTTGCAATGACTTCCGGCACAATGGCCGGGTGGCGGCGCGTCAGTTCGACAAGCACCGGGGCCAGAACATAGTTAGCGAACCATTCTGCTGAAGATATCCTTAATATCCCTTCAAGACGTTCATGATTCCCCGCCAGGCGTCGTTCCATTGCCAGCGCGGAGTTTTCCATCGCCTCAGCCAGCTTAAGAACTCTGTCGCCGGCGTCCGTTAGCACCAGACCCTCCCTTGTACGGCGGAACAGCGCCTGCTGGGCTTCATCTTCCAGCACTTTTATCCTGCGTCCTACCGTCGGATGACTCACGCCAAGGCTTCGCGCTGCCTCACCGAAGGAGCCTTGACGAAGGACTGCAAGAAATACCCGGACGTCTCCCCATTCCATTTCATGGTCTCACCGTTCAAAAATGAACATCAAATATACAAAAGTGTCAGTTCCAAAACAACTTTGTAGGTATCACTATTGCCTCCTCGACCTAACCCTATGGAGTGTTCTATGTCGACCCATCGCATCACGCAAGCTGAGCCGCGCCGCTGGGCCATGTTCGTCATTTTGCTGGTCGGCGCGTTTTTGCCGCCGCTCGATTTTTTTATCGTCAATGTTGCGCTGCCTGCCATCCAGAGCGAGCTGGGCGCCTCTTTCTCCGCCGAACAGCTGGTCATTTCATCCTATGCGGCTGTGTATGCTGTCACCCTCATTACCGGAGGCCGCCTGGGCGATATTTATGGCCGCGGCAGGATGTTTTTCCTTGGGCTTATCGGTTTTGCTGCTGCATCGTTATTGTGCGGTTTAGCCTGGTCACCGTGGGTGCTGATTATCGGACGCATTTTACAGGGTGCCACGGCTGCGATTATGGCCCCCCAGGCGCTGGCTTCCGTGCAGGCCATTTTCCCGGAAGCGGAAAAACCGTTCGCGCTGAGTCTGTATGGCGCAGTGTTTGGCCTGGCCTCCGTTATCGGCCAGGTATCAGGCGGCATTCTGATCTCAGCGAACCTGTTTGGCCTGGGATGGCGGACTATTTTTCTCGTTAACCTGCCGGTGGCGCTGCTGGTCATCCTCTTTGGCGTGCCGCTGCTGAAAGAGACGCGGGCGCAATCTGCACAGCGGCTGGACCCCGTCGGCACGCTGCTGACAACCGTGATGCTGAGCGCGGTGATTGTGCCGTTGACTGAAGGCCGAGAGGCAGGGTGGCCGTGGTGGACGTGGCTGTCATTGCTTGCTTTCCCACTGCTGGCCCGATTGTTATGGCGCTATGAGGATCGGCTTAGCCAGCATGGCGGTTCGCCGCTACTTAATCCTGCCGTGTTGCGCGCGCCGGGACTGGGCCAGGGACTGGCGATCGTATTGCTGTTTTATTCCATCGGCGCCTTCTTTCTTTTATTTTCCATTTATCTACAAGGCGCGTTGCATTTGAACGCCCTGACCGCGGGCCTGATTTTTCTGCCCTTTGGCGTCGGCTTTCTGATCGGACCGTTGCTGACGCCTTATCTCAGGCGCTTGGTTGGCAATTACCTGAGCGCAATCGGGATGGGATGCGAGACCTTAGGGCTGGCAGGTCTTGCAGGGGTCATTGCCAATACGCCGACGGGCAGTTCTCCCGCCGCGTTGCCGCTCGCCCTATTGCTTTTTGTTACCGGTCTCGGCCAGGGGCTGGCGATGCCAACGCTGGTCAGAATGGTAACCGGCCGCGTTGCGCCGGCGTTTTCGGGAATGATTGCCGGCGTGACCAGCTCGGCGCTGCAGCTCAGCACGGCGCTGAGCGTCGCGGTGATTGGCGGCCTTTTTTACAGCATGTTGGACAACGGGAAAAGCGCGGCGAATATCACCCAGGCTTTTATCGTCGCGCTGGGGGCGATGTCGCTCTGCCTTGCCGCGGGCGCCGGGTTAAGTTTCCGCCTTCTCCGGCGCTCTTCGGATTGGGACCGGCGATAGCGCTAAAAAAATCCACGCCGGGCGTGGATTTTAGAGGGGACATGTGGGCAAGGAGCTAGCCTTCACGCTTTGCCATCAGCAGCGAAAGGTCGACGAGGCGATTGGAGAATCCCCACTCATTGTCGTACCACGCCAGAATTTTGACCATATTGCCGCCAATCACCAGCGTTGACAGACCATCGATAATGGAGGAACGCGGATCGCCCCGGTAGTCGCTTGAGACCAGCGGCTCATCGCTATAGCCGAGGATACCTTTCAGCGGCCCCGTAGCGGCGGCTTCACGAAACGCGTTATTGACCTCTTCAGCCGTGACATCCCGCTCGAGCGTTACGGTCAGATCGACAATCGACACCACCGGAACCGGTACGCGCAGCGAGTAACCGGTTAAGCGGCCGTCCAGCTCAGGGATAACTTTGCCAAGCGCCTTCGCGGCACCGCTGGAGTAGGGCACAATCGACAGCGCGGCGGCGCGGGCGCCACGGAGATCTTTTTCCGGCTGGTCGTGCAGCGCCTGGCTGTTGGTGTAGGCGTGGGTGGTGTTCATCAGGCCATGTTTAATACCGAAATGCTGGTGCAGCACCTGCGCGGCAGGCGCCAGGCCGTTGGTGGTGCAGCTACCGTTGCTGACCACGTAGTGCTTATCCGGTGAATAGAGGCCATCGTTAACACCCATCACGATGGTTAAATCCTCATTTTTACCGGGAGCGGAGATAATCACGCGCCTGGCGCCACCTCTGTGGATGTGTACCGCCGCCTTGTCGCGGTCAGTAAAGAAGCCTGTGGCCTCAATGACAATATCCACCTCGCTCTGACGCCACGGGATGCTCGCCGGGTCGCGTTCGCTGAAGACGGTAATGGTTTTTCCGTCAACCACAAGCTGCCCCTCACCGGCGGTGACGTCGGCGTCGAGTTTACCGAGCAGCGAGTCGTATTTCAGCAGATGGGCCAGCGTTTTACTGTCGGTCAGATCGTTGATGGCCACAATCTGAATATCCGGGTTACCCAGGGCAGCACGCAGTACGTTGCGACCGATACGGCCAAAACCATTAATACCGACCTTTACCATGATCAACTCCTTAGTTGTTGTCTCTGAAGTTAATGTAGGCCGGTCGCTGGTTGGCGTAAATGACGGAAAAAGATCACTTTACGCCATTTTACGGCAATGAAAACGCTGGCGGTATTCACCCGGCGTCAGGTGAAGCTGTTTTTCAAACTGCCGTCGCAGGTTAATGCTGCTGCCAAATCCCGTTTGTTCGGCGATACGATCCAGCGTCTCGGCTGTCTGCTCCAGACGCTGCCGGGCCGCGGCCAGGCGGGCTTCGGCGACGTAGCGCGCCGGCGACGCGCCGGTTTCCCGGGTAAATACGCGGGTGAAATTACGTGGGCTCATGGCCACTTTTTCCGCCAGTTTTTCCACACAGAGGTCGGCGGTGAGGTTCTCAAGCACCCAGGCCAGCAGATCGTTTATGGGGCCCAGGGTACTGGTCTGCTGTAGGTTGTAGCGGCTAAACTGCAGCTGGCCTCCGGGACGGCGCAGGTACATGACGAAGTCCTGGGCGATATCGCGCGCCAGGCTGAAGCCGTAGTCCTCCTCAACCAGCGCTAGCGTCAGGTCAAAGCCGGAACTGACCCCGCCGGAGGTCCAGATATGCTCGTCCTGAATATAGAGCGGGCCGCCTTCCACGCGCACCTGAGGGAATTCCGCCTGCAGGGTTTCCAGCAGCTTCCAGTGGGTAGTGGCGCGTCTGCCGTCCAATAACCCGGTTTGCGCCAGCAGCATCGCGCCGCCGCATATGGACGCAATGCGGCGGGCATGGGGAGCAGCCAGCCGCAGCCAGTCAACGACCGCGATCCCTTCCTGCGGGTTTTGACCTCTGCCGGTAATCATGATGGTATCAAGCGGCTCGCGGGGGTCTATCTCATGCAGGCGATGATCGGCCAGCAGATTTAAACCGGACTGACCATGGATCACCTGATGCGGCTGGGTTGTCGCGAGCTGCACCTGGTAACCGTTGCCCTTAGCGCCTTCCGGGTGCAGGCGGTTGGCCTGCATCAGAATGTCGGCAATACCGGCGGATTCAAACAGCATGCCGCCATCGGGGACAATAATAAGTATCTTCTTCATGTCCTGAAAAGTAATCTTTTTACAGAATAAGTCAACAGAACCGATTGGCCTGGGCGAAGGGCGTTGAACAGAGGCTTGCTCAGCCAGAGAGCGGCAGGGCGCCGGGAAAACCCGGGGGAAATATCGCCATGAATAGCATACAGCCAGCCAGATGCTCGCCTGTCAGCGTTGATAATTCGACGGAAATGTCCGGCGTCAACGGCCCCCGACCAGTTCATGGCATAAGCTACCGAGCTGCTCCACGGCCTGCAAAAGCGCGGGCGTGGGTTCGTTCGCACCGTTCAGGCGCAGGTAGTTTTGCAGTTCAGCTGCGCCCGGGGAAAACAGCGGCCCCGGACTGACGCCAATACCCAGGGCGAGGGCGCGACGATGGACTTCCAGCGCATCGATCCCGGACGGCAGTTTGACCCAAATCAGAAAGCCGGCTTCGGGCGCCGCTACGCGCGTGCCCGGTGGGAAGCAGGCGTCAACCCTGGCGATAATGGCCCGCATACCTTCCGCAATCCGCAGCTTCAGGTGCCGCAGGTGCCGGTCATAATCTCCGCTGGCGAGGATCTCGTTCGCCGCGGCCTCTATCAGCGGCGCGCCCGCCCATTCCCCGGCCATGCGGGCCTGCAACACCGCCGGGTAATAGCGTCCGGCGGCAATCCAGCCAATTCGCCAGCCCGGCGCCAGGGTTTTCGACAGAGAACTGCAATAAATCACATTTCCGCCCTTGTCGAAGGCTTTACACGCGGGCGGACGCTGCGCGCCACCGGCCAGATCGCCGTAGACATCGTCCTCAATTAAAGGGATGCCCTGATCGGCAAGCAGGGCCACCAGCGCCTGCTTGCGCGCGACGGGCATGCTGGCGCCCAGCGGATTTTGCACCGTGGGTGAGGCCAGAACGGCTGCCGGACGGTGGTGCTTAATGGCCTCTTTAAGCGGCGCCAGTAATAACCCTTTAATCGGGTCCGTGGGGATCTGTAACGCCTTCAGCCCCAGATCTTCCAGCAGCAGAAGCGTGCCGAAATAGGCGGGCTGCTCAATCGCCACCGCATCGCCCGGCTGGCATACCGCGCGGAGCGCCAGGCGTAGCGCCTGGGTTGCGCCTGCGGTGATGATAAGGTCATCGGCGCCAAAAAGGGCGCCCCACTGCGCCGCGCGGGCGGCAATCTTTCTGCGCAGGTCCGCTCTTCCCGGGGGCAGGCTGTAGCTCTGCCCGCGCGCATCAAGCCGACGACCGGCAGTGTGCAACGCCCGCTGCAAAGCCTCGACGGGAAGCCAGGCGGGATCGGGTAGCGCGGCGCCAAGCGGCACCAGACGCGCTTCAGCGCTACCGAACAACGAGCGGGCGATGGCGGACATGGTCACCGGCACCGGGCCGGATAAAGATGCTGCGCGTTGTCCGTCTTTGGCGGTGTTTATCTGGCGGACAAAGTAGCCTGAACGCGGTCGGGCGACGATCAGCCCCTCCGCCTCAAGATGACGCAGGGCTTCCAGCGCCGTGGGAAGGCTGACCTGCTCGCGCTCGGCCAGTTTGCGCGCGGAGATAATGCGATCGCCTGCCCGCAAAGCGCCTGAAGTAAGCGTCAGCCGCAGCATATCGGCTATTCGGCGGTAGTGGGGAATCGGCGGGAGAGGGTCGGACATCGTCATCTGTATAGTCTGATTTTTGATAAATCTGACTATACAGGCGTTTCGGGGCGCCATCTATAGTGGGCTCAACACAATCCAGCCAAGGAAATAACATGCACAGCGACAGTTTTGACCTTTCCCTTTACTTCCGCCGCATAGGCTATAGCGGGCCTGCGGCTGCCGATACCGCGACGCTGCACGCGCTCATGCGCCACCAGCTCTTTTCGATCCCCTTCGAGAACCTGGACGTACAGGCAGGTAAAATCGTTTCGATGGAGCCCGATGATATTGCCAACAAGCTCTTACGGCAGAGACGGGGCGGCTACTGCTATGAACTCAACGGGCTGTTTACGATGGCGCTGGAAGCGCTGGGTATTGCCTGGCGGTTTGTCGCGGCGCGGCCCATGTTCTATCCTGCGCGCCGGCCTAAAACCCATATGGCGGTGGTCGCGGAAGTTGATGGCCGTCAGTGGCTTTGCGACCTTGGCTTTGGGAGCTACGGTATCCGCGCGCCGCTGGCCCTGGACGAACTTGATACGGACATCATCCAGGATTTTGATACGTTCCGGCTTACGCGTGATGCGAACGGAAGCTATCTGCTGCAGGCGAGGGTTGAGGGAAGCTGGGCCAATCAATACGGTTTTGACCTGTCACCTCAGGAGTGGATTGATTTTGTTCCGGCCAATTTTCTTAACTCCACGCATCCCGATGCGGTCTTTGTACAAAAGCTGCTGGTGATACAGCATCAGCCCGAGGGGCGTTTTATTCTGCTCGGCAATATGCTTAAGAGTATTACCGCCGACCGCGTAGAGAAGCAGTGGCTGACAGAAGATGAAATAGCGCATGCGCTTGAGAACCGCTTTGCTTTGTCTGCTCGCTAATTAGGCAAAAGGGCGAGCTAGCCCACGGCGAGACGAATACGAAGCCGATATAACGGGGAAGGGAAGCAAACCTTCCCCGCGTTCCTTTTGCTCAGTTGATATACTTCGATCGGCCGCCAGCTATGTATTACGGTTCAGGCCGTGGTATTAAATCGTCGATAATGCAAATCGTAAACGTACGCCACTTTTAATAACCAAGATCATTCAGTGAATTACCCGTATAAAATTAAGATAATTCCATAAAAACTGGGCAATATAGCTCCGCGAAAAATATTGTCGGCAAAATCTATCTTCACCAATATTCCCGTTATTTACAGTCGGTTACGGCTATGTTGTAATGTTTTTGGCGATAAAGAATGGTTAAAACAAAATCATCTACTAAAATAAAATTGTTGATTAAATTCATACATTACCAATTTGTACTTATTTAGATAATTGGCCCCTGGTCAATCGCCCGCTATTTAAGCGGCGAGCGATAATTATCCCGCTCGATATTACCGTAGTTCTGGCGGGTTAATGTCTGCAGTGGACGTTTATAGCAAACGACGTCGGGGCTAATGAGTTATTTCAAAGGACAACGTAAATGACGAATATCTACGACTCTACCTCTATCAGTAGTCAGGTACCCGCGGCCGCGGTTAACAGCGCGAGCGCGGTATCATGGGGAGCGATATTTGCAGGCGCCGCCGCCGCGGCGTCGCTGGCGCTTATGCTGCTCATGCTTGGCGCCGGATTGGGCCTTACCTCAATTTCCCCGTGGGAAAATCAAGGACTTGCGGCGGGAACCGTCGGTATTGCCGCCATCGCATGGCTGACGTTTACCCAAATAGTGGCGTCAGGTATGGGCGGATACCTCGCCGGGCGGCTGCGGACTAAATGGGTTGACACTCATACCAATGAAATCTATTTCCGCGACACGGCGCATGGCTTTCTGACGTGGGCCGTGGCGCTGCTGGTCTCCGCTGTGCTGTTGACCACCACCATCAGTTCGCTGATCGGCGGTAGCGCAAAAGTGATAGGTTCCGTTGCCGGCGGCGCGACGGCAACC
>OKPV01000110.1_pt1 | contig 17518 bp, 16 predicted proteins | sample 1613801 | NCBI WGS metagenome assembly OKPV01 (sample SAMN04436880, study PRJEB24849) | human gut metagenome | biome: human gut; feature: NICU; material: stool | host: Homo sapiens | place: USA: Saint Louis, MO | collected 2012-01-27 | reverse complement strand
CAATGGCGGCCCCCATCATCGCCGAGACCAGCGCGTTTTCGTCTGCGCCGCTGCGAATCGCCGCCATCCCGGCGCGCATACCCGCATCGACATAGCGGGCCGCGGCGGCGATTTTTTCCACCTCCGCGGCCGACTTCACCGCGCGCAGCGGTTCGATGACGCCAGCCGTATCGGCAATCGCGCCGAGCTTAGACTGCAGGGCTTCATACACGGCAATCGGCAGGAACCAGCCGCGTTTATCCAGTCCTATGCGCTTATTGAGCCAGCCGCGCTGTTGCAGCATAGCCACCAGAAAATCCACCGGGTTATCGCCATCCTGGTAAATAGCGGCATCTGAAATAAAGGTGTTGGCGATAAAGTTAAAGTATTCGAGCTGACGAATCACAAAGACCGGATCCCCTTCTACCGGCAGCAGCAGCGCCTGAAAGGTGTAATATCCCGGCGTTTGCTGACCGGTAAGCCAGAAAATGTTTTCTGGTCCGGTAACAATCATGACGTCCACGCCCGCGCGGCTTAAGCGTTCGCGGGTACGTCGAATGCGTTGCGCATATTCGTCAGCGCTAAAGGCGGACTCACTGCCCTGAATCACATTGTTAACATCTTGCATCGTTAAACTCCTGGAGTAAGTTGGCCTGCGCGGCATTGAACTGCACGCCCAGACCGGGAGAGTCGTTGACGGTGACCCGTCCATTGCGGTATTCCAGCCCGCTGACGGGATCATCCGTTAAGCCATCGGCGCCATACAGTTCGGCAAATGCCGGTTGCACCACCCGGCAAAGCTGGAGCGCGGCGGCGGTGGCGGCATGGCCTTCATTCATCTGACCAATCATGAACGGCACGTCGGCGCGCCGCAGACGGCGGGCGGCGGCAAGCGTCGGAGCGAGGCCGCCCAATTTCACCAGCTTGAGATGCCCCCACAGCGCGCCTTTGGCGGCGATCAGCCGGGTGATGGCTGCGTCGCTATTGAGACTTTCATCGAGCATGATCGGGATGCCGTAGCCGTACAGTTCGGCAAGCTGGCTGTCGTATACCGGGCTTAACGGCTGTTCGATGTAGCTGAGATTCAGCGCTCGCAGAGAGGGGAACGCTGCGTGAGCCTGCGCCAGCGACCACTGGCCGTTCACGTCAATCGCCAGCGAAATCTGCTGGCCAAACCGCTGACGCAGCCTTTGCAGGCGGGCCAGGTCGGTGGCGAAATCCGCTACGCCCGTGCGTAACTTCAGCTCGGTGAAACCGCGATCGACATAGCGTTGCGCCTGCTCCAGCATCCGCGACTCGCTGCTCCAGAACAGGGTTTGATTGGTGCGCCAGGCGGGCAGGCCAGCTTGCGCCCCCAGCCAGGCGGCAACGCTTACCCCCTCCTGACGCGCCAGCAGATCGTGCAATGCCATATCCAGCACCATGCGTGACGGCGGCAGCAGCGTGGGGTCCTCACCATGCAGCGCAGTAAGTAGCGCCGCGGGTTGCCGGCGCCAGTCCCAACGGCTGAGGATTTGAAGCAGGTTGTTCAGCACCTGCTCTTCGCTATAGCCATGCAGGTAGCGAATATTGAGCCGCACTTCGCCAATCCCCGTCACGCCCTGGTCGTCCAGACGCAGCCAGAGGGTGTCGAGCGCCGTCACCGGGCCGGAGGCGGCGGTATGCAGCATCACACCGGCATAATGCAGTTCTCCGCGAAAGAGCTGCGCTTTCATAAACCGGGCTCCGGCGGCAGCATGGCGAGCGCAATATCGAGATAGATATATGCCGCGGCGATAAATTCATCGACGGGGACGAATTCATCGGGCTTGTGCGCCACGGCCAGCGAGCCGGGGCCAATGACCACGCCCTTTGCGCCCAGCGAACGGAAATGCACCAGGTCGCAGCCGCCCTGAAAACCAAACGGGCCGGGCTCGCTCTGTCCGTGACGGCGGCAGGCGGCAAGGCTTTGCTCGACAATGGCTTCGCTGCTGTCGGTTTGCGTCGCGCCACCGGTGGTGGGCTGCCAGGCGATAATTTCGGCTTCCACGCCCGCATGAGCGTGCGCGTGGTCGAGCAGCTGTTGCAGTTCGGCCTTGACGACCGCTTCGTCTTCACCCGGGACCATGCGGCGGTCAAGCAGCAGCTCACAGCTGTCGGGCACCACGTTGTCCGCATGGCCGCCGTGGATGCGGGTCACCGTCAGGCTGGCGTTACCGACCAGATCGTGGCAGCGGCAACGCACCTGCTGGTGGTGGGCCTCTTCAATCAGCCCTAAAAGGCGCGCGGACTGGTAAATGGCGTTAACCCCCAGCTCCGGCGTGCCGGAGTGCGCGGTGACGCCTTTTACCCGCACGCGAGGACGCAAGCTGCCTTTGTGAGCGGAGAAGGTCGCATTCGATGTCGGCTCGCCAATCACCGCGAAATCAATCGCCGGTGGGTTATCACGTACGTAGAATTTCGCCCCTTCGCTGGCGACCTCTTCATCGGCGGTGAACACGCCCATCAGCGTGCCGGACCAGCGCTGACGATTGGCGGCCAGCAAACGCAGGGCTTCAACCATCGCCACCAGTGGGCCTTTGGCATCGCAGGCGCCGCGCCCGTACAGGCGCCCGCCGCGCTCGGCGAGCGTGAAGGGATCGCTGGTCCAGCCGCTGCCCGCCGGAACGGTGTCGATATGGGTGTTAAAGGCGAAGCACGGCCCCGGTCCATTGTGCAGGACGGCGATAACGTTGGTCCGCCCCGGCGCGTATTCGCTAAAGGAGAGATCGAATCCGGCGGTCAGCAGCCAGCCTTCCAGACATTCGGCGGCTTCACGCTCATGGCCCGGCGGATTCTCCGTATTGATGGCAACCAGCGTCGCTAAGTCCTTTTTCATACGCGCGCTGTCAACCTGATAACTGAACATAGGAACTCCGTGATTAATGTAATATTTGCGTCAGGAAGCGCTGCGCGCGCTCGCTGACGTTGCCGGCGAAGAAATCGCTGGTGCTGGCGCGATCGATAATTTCGCCGTCTTCCATAAAAAGAATTTTGTTAGCGGCCCGGCGGGCGAAGCCCATTTCGTGGGTCACCACCATGCTGGTCATTCCTTCTGCGCTGAGCTCCGCCATCACTTCCAGCACCTCGCGGATCATCTCCGGGTCGAGGGCTGACGTGGGTTCGTCGTAGAGCATGAGCTCGGGCTTCATCGCCAGGGCTCGGGCAATCGCCACGCGCTGCTGCTGGCCGCCGGAGAGCTCGTCAGGAAAGTGGTCCGCGCGTTCGTTGATGCGCACCTTCGCCAACAGGTTGTCCGCCAGCGTACGGGCATCAGTGCGGTTCATCCCCAGCACCGTCATCGGGGCCAGCATGATGTTTTCCGCCGCCGTCAGGTGCGAGAACAGCTCGTAGTTCTGGAACACCATGCCAATACGCTGCCGCAGTTTGTGCACCGGCACTTCGCCCCGGCTGATGTGCTGGCTGGCGAAGAACACGTCGCCGCTGTCGGCAGGGGAGAGCATGTTGACGCAGCGCAGCAGGGTGGATTTCCCCGAGCCCGATGGCCCAATCAGGACCACGGTTTCCCCGCGCTGCACCTCAAGAGAGCAGTTCTTGAGCACGGTCTGGCGGCCAAAAGTCTTATCAATACCGATCATCTCCAGCAGCGGTTTCTCGCTCATGGTTCCTCCCGGGCGGGTTTTGGTAATTTAAACAGGCGGTTCAGCCGCTTCTGGCTTTTGCTGCGGCGCTGTTTGGGATCCAGCACGCTTTCCAGCCACGACTGGAAGACCATAAACAGGCTGGTGAGCAGCAGGTAATAGATGCCTGCGGCGCATAGCGCTTCGAAGTAGCGGAAGCTGGCGCTGGCGGTCTGGTTGGCGACCAGCAGCAGTTCCTGAACGGCGATAACCGAGACCAGCGCGCTCGATTTCAGCATGCTGATCATCTGGTTACCCATCGGCGGCAGAACGATGCGTGCGGCCTGAGGCAGCACGATTTTTCGCATGATCTGCCCGCTGGTCATACCGAGCGCCATGCCGGCGGTGCGCTGGCCGCTTTTTACGGCCTGCAGGCCAGAGCGCAGAATTTCCGCCATGTAGGCGCCTTCATTAAGCGAAAGCGCCAGCACTGCGCAGGTAAATGCGGAGAAGCGTAAGCCGAAGCCTGGCAGCACGTTGTAGACAAAGATTATCTGGAACAGCACCGGCGTCCCGCGAAACAGCCACAGGTAGAAAAAGGCCAGCCCTTTCCCGGCGCGAAACGGCGCTTCCTGCAACAGCGCCAACACCAGGCCCAGCACCACGCCACACAACAGTGAGCAGAGGGTAATCAGTAGCGTCATCCAGGCACCCTGAACAAACTCGGGTGAGAGGAAGTACTGCCACATAAGTTCGATCGACATAGCGTTCTCCGGTTAATGGCGAGACGGGTTAGAAAAGGGCAACGGAGTCAGGGAAGTTCCATTTCTTTATCAGTTGCTTGTAGGTGCCATTTTTGACGAGGCCCTGGAGACCTTTTTCCAGCAGAGCCTGGGTTTCGCTATCGCCTTTACGCACGGCAAACGCGATGTGGGTATCTGCTTCGAACTCATCGCCAACCGCTTCGAACATGCCCGCTTTTTCGGTTAGCAGGGCGACGGTTCCCGGCGTGGAGAGGAATTCGGCATCGGCGCGACCCTGGGAGACGGCAACGGCGGAGTCGGTAGCGGCGGGGAAGGTCATGACGTTAATGGCCGGTTTTTTGGCCTCCAGGCAGCGCTGGTTATCTGCCCGGGCCTGGCTCTCTTCGATCCCGCCGAGCGTCACGGCGATATTTTTGCCGCAGAGGCTCAGGTCGCGTCCGGTGATTTTTGCCGGATTACCTTTGCTCACCACCACGCGGCTGCCGATCTTCAGGTAAGGCACGAAGTCGACCTGCGCGGCACGGGTCGGGTTGACGTACATGGCGGAGTTGATGATATCGAGACGTTTCCCCTGCAGCGCTGGGATAAGCCCTTTGAACTCCATCGGCATCGGCGCAGGCGTCAGCCGGATCTCTTTGCTTAGCGCGTTAATCAGGTCGATATCGAAGCCGGTGAGCTTGCCCTCTTTCACGAACTCAAAAGGCATAAACGTCGCCGCCGTGCCGTAGGTCAGCTTGCCCGGGGCGATGGTTTCCACCGCAGCATGGCCCACCAGCGGGAGTGCGGTCAGCGCGAACATCAAGGTACGCACGTGGCGAAACAATAAAGAATTGCTGGACATAGTCGTCTCCTGGTTAAGGTCTAAATTGAATTTAATGTGTCAATAAATACAATTATACGTGTGAAAAAAACGTCTCATTCTGGTGCGTATTGCACGTTAATCGTGCAGTCCTTGCTTTGTTTTGCTGCGTTTTGTTGTGCGTGATATTGTATATATCGACCACAACAATGCATTCCAGGGAAGCGTTCTCCATGCAGCCTGACTCCACTGCGAGCAGTCGCCGGATAGCCCGGCAAATACTCGACCTGATATCTGAAGCAAAATTCGATCCAGGTCATCATTTACGCGAGCAACATCTTGCCGATGCGCTGGGGGTTTCGCGTACGCCGGTGCGCGCCGGGTTAAAAGAGTTGACCCGAATGGGGGCGGTTGAAGCGCGTCCAAATCAGGGTTTTTTCCTGCTTAAACGCAGCAATGAGCTGGAGCTGCTGGAGATTGAGCAGTCCAAGAGCAATGACCAGAAGCTTTACGAACAGCTGGTCCATGACCGTATTGCGGGCGTGCTGCCGGAATCGTTTACCCAGACTGAAATCAGTCAGCGCTATGAGGTCGATCGCGGGGTGCTGACCCGTACGCTGGTGAAGCTATCGGAGGACGGCCTGATTGCGCGCAATGCGGGGCACGGCTGGCGCTTTCTGCAAACCCTCAACTCCGATGTCGCCCTGCGCAACAGCTACGGTTTTCGCCTGATGATTGAACCGACGGCGCTGCTGACACCCAGCCTGCATGTGGACAGGCAGATGCTTAAACGCCTGCGCGCCCAGCATCTGCGCCTCATCACCCACCCGGACATTACGCAGGTTCCGGCAAAAGAGATTTTCGAAACCGACGCTTTATTTCATGAGTTGCTGGCGGAAGCCAGCGGCAATCTGTTTGTGTTACAGGCTATCCAGCAACAAAACCGGCTGCGCCGTCTGCTGGAATTTGGCAGCTATCACAATAAGCGCCGCGTAAAAGAGTGGTGCGAAGAGCACGTTGCTATCATCGATGCCCTGCGAGAGAACAAGCAGGAACAGGCGGCGGAATTGATGAGAAAACACCTGCAATACGCGTTTGACCAGGTCAATGTTAAAAACGGTCGCGCATAGCTGGCATCGCTCTTGCACATATTGCTTCTGAAAATACAATCAGGAGCATTTATGGATTTGCAGATACAACAACGAGTGGCGCTGGTGTGCGGTGCCGGAAGCGGCCTTGGGCAGGCTATTGCCCTCTCGCTGGCGCAGGAGGGCGTGAGGGTGGCGGTCACCGGCCGCAATGCTGATAAACTGGCGCAAACGGTGGAGCGTATCACCCGGACGGGCGGTACTGCCCGCGCCTGGCCGTTGGATCTGGCCGCCCCGGAACGATTTGATTCGGTGATTGCCGATATTCGCCAGCAATGGGGCGATATCGATATTCTGGTCAACAACTCCGGTGGCCCGCCGCCCGCATCGGCGCAGGGGACAGATGGCGCAGTCTGGCAACAGCAGTTTTCAGTGATGGTCGCCTCGTTGATTCAGCTCACCGATAAACTCCTGCCCGCCATGCGCAGCCGCGGCTGGGGACGCATTATTACCACCACGTCATCCGGCGTAATTACCCCCATTCCTGGCCTCGCCATCTCGAATGCGCTGCGCATGAGCCTGCTCGGCTGGTCGAAAACCCTCGCTGGTGAAGTGGCTGGCGACGGCGTGACGGTGAATGTGATGGTGCCAGGGCGCATCGCCACCGACCGCGTGGGGCAGCTGGACGCACTCAGGGCGCAACGGGAAAACAGCAGTGCGGAAGCGGTCGCCGAAAAGAGTCGTCTGAGCATTCCGGCCGGGCGCTACGGTGAACCGCAGGAGTACGGCGCCGCCGCGGCGTTTCTGGCAAGCCAGCCTGCCAGCTACATTACCGGGGCGGTGATTCGGGTTGATGGCGGATTGATCGGCGCGATTTAGTCAGTGAGAATGCGTCATGTCGGTCGGCTTCGCAGCGGACCGGCATGACTGCCTAACAGCTGCTCCGAATGGTTTATTTTGCAGGCAACCAAGTCCATTTCTGCAAATTTAATCGGCAGGCTTTGGGATCGGGTCTGAAAGCGATAAATTTTCTGATTAAACTTTTATTCTTCCTGCGTTGTTAAAACGGAATGATTTACCATAAAAAATGCGCAAAGCGCGAGCAGTACGGCCCCAGCGGTAAGTATCCATCCGGCGTGGTGAAAGGCGGTTAAGCTCCCATTAGTCGGAGCGAATCTAATGTAGCTCGCGGTAATCAATGCCGTTCCCGCCATCGCGCCAATACGCTGGAGGATGTTAAGAATAGGCGCGGCATCAGCGACATGACGGCTGCCAGCCATCGCCATGCCCGCTGCCATAGCGGGTACCGTCGCCAGGGCTAAACCGAACCCTCTGACGGCGATTGCTCCACCCACAAGCGAATAGCGACTTTGCGCATCAATCATCCCCAGCGGCAGGGTGGCAAATGCCGCGAGTAAGCCGCCAACGATCAGCACCGCGCGTGGCCCCAGCTTATCAGAAAAGTAGCCTGCCACCGGAAATCCTATCGCCGAACCGATTAACTGAGGCGTAAGCAGCAAGCCCACTTCAGCCAGCGTTTTATGGCAAACGTCGCGAAAATATAAAGGAAGCAGGAACTGCCCGCCAAAATTCACCGCGCCGCCGATAGTCATCAATACGGCAGATAAAGTGAAGCCCCGATGTTTGAAAAGTCCGAGATGAAGTAAGGGGGATTCGATGCGCAAAGAGCGATAAATAAACAAGCAGGTGAACAGGGCGCCCACGCTCAGCATGATGACGTTCCAGCCATATTTGCCGTTATTCAGGCTGAGCTCTTTCATGCCTTCCATCAGCATCGGCAGGCTGCAAAAGACCAGCGCCAGTCCCAGCCAGTCCAGCGAGAGGGGCCTGTCATTTTTTATTGCCGGACGGGGAAGCAACTTCCACCCGGTAAGATATGCACACAGGCAGAAGGGCACGGTGATCCAAAATAACCCTCGCCATCCGCAGCTTTCAACCAGGAGTGCGCCAAGCGATGTCCCCAATAAGGGGGCAATGACGATGGCGACGCCAATCGTGCCAATGACCCGCCCCAGGCGTTCGCGTCCGACGACCAGGCCAAGAATAGTTTGCCCCGCCGGTACGAGTAATCCCCCTGCCAGACCTTGCAACATTCTTGCGGCAAGCAGCACCTCGAAACGTGGGGAAAGGGCGCAAACTGCCGAGAAGATCGCAAATAAAATCAGCCCATAGAGCCAAAGCTGCGTAGCGCCAAAGCGTCTGACGGCCCAGGCGCTCAGCGGAACGCCTGCTGCAAGGGCCATAAGATACGCTGTTGCTATCCATTGTATTGCCGAGTCCGGTACCCCCAGGCCGATGGCCATGGCGGGCAGCGCAGCGCTGAGCATCGTTGATGAAAGCATGGTGGAAAAAGCTCCCAGCGTGATAATGGCTGCCTGCATCCACAACACTGGCGGTATGGCATTTGTCGGTCGCGGATGGGTTGTTTCCTTGACCAGCTTGCCTTGATGGATATTCATAAAAAGCCCCCTAACAGACGATAAGTGAAGAAATCTATCATTGATCAATTTATCTATCATTGATAGAGTAATTTGCATTAAAGTTTCCGTCAGGCGCCGGGGTCAGACAAAATGTCTCTTCACAGGCCGCTGGCCCGGGTAAATGGATTAACAACAGGATCAATATCATGGCGAAAATTCAACGAGATCAGGTGATTGAGGCAGCATTAGCTCTCTTAGATGAAGTCGGTCTGGAAGCGTTGACGACCCGCAAGCTGGCTCAAAAACTGGGCGTGGAATCCGCGACGTTGTACTGGCATTTCAAAAACAAGGCCAATTTGCTGGAAGAAATGGCTTCAGCTGTTTTAGCCAAACACCATGCGCTAGCTGTGCCCGAAGAAACTTCGGAATGGACAAGTTGGCTGGCGGATAACGCACGTAGTTTCCGCCGCGCTCTGCTCGCCCATCGGGACGGCGCTCTGTTACATGCAGGGACATCGCCGACCCGGGTGGGAGGAGAAACCTTTTATCCAAAACTGGTTTATCTTGTTCGAGCCGGTTTCACTGAGGCAGAAGCCGCAATGATATTACTCGCGATTAGCGAATACACTTTGGGGTGCGTATTAGAGGAACAGTCGCGAACGTACGGTAATGATAATAAAATGTTATCAAAAATACCGGCAGAAATTGCCCATATCGAATCGTTGGTCAATCCACATCCGGATACCGCTTTTGAGTATGGTCTGTCTTTGATAATTAAAGGATTATCAATGCCATCAGCTTAATATTGTGCTTATTACAACACGAGTAGCATCAGAGGCTTTAGCAAAAATTACCACAGAACCACCTTGATAATACCGGGAGAATGCATAAGGAGGAGACCCCATGTTTATTTCTGAATCCGTGATCGCCGTTATCATTGATTGGATCGACGATAACTTACATAAACCACTGCGTATAGAACAGATAGCTCATTATTCAGGTTATTCAAAATGGTATCTGCAGCGTTTGTTCCTGCAATATAAAGGAGAGAGTCTGGGGCGCTACATTCGTAATAAAAAAATGGATTCAGCTGCCCGCGATTTACGCGAAACCGATGAGAATATTTACAGTATTGGCTTGCGCTACGGCTATGACTCGCAGCAAACCTTCACTCGATTATTTACCCGGCATTTCCATTTACCCCCCGGTGAATATCGCAAGAAAAACAAAACAGCGTATTTGTCCTGAACGCGTCTCATCAATGAGCGTATGCCTCCGGGGCGCTTGTGGTCTTCAAAAGCGCCGTAGTTGATTGATGAGAGTCGAGCCGAGATGACGCAGGCAAAAGCAGCCCTATAGCGGAAACGTCTTTCACCTATCCGGATAAGGCTGAATCGACTTCTTCTTTCCGTTAACACTATCAAGATATATTGCTGCCAACGTAGACCGTTAACGTTGCGCTTCCGATCCGAATTCGCCTTTTATATTCGATAACGATACGTCCTGCGCGGGTTGCCCGGTAGCTCGCCGTACCTTACCGCTCAGCGCGAAGGCTGAAATAATGGTAAACAGCAACGCGGTGCAGCCAAGGATCAGATAAGAGGTTTTGAAACCGTAAGTGACGTACATCATCCCTGCCGCGTAGGACATGCCGATGGCTGACAGCTGCTTAAAGAAGCAAAACCCCCACAGATAAATCGATGCGGAGAGATTAACGTTAAACTGGGTGGTGATGTATTTGAAAATGCCTACCAGCAGAAACGGAACTTCAAACATATGCAGGGTCTTCAGGATAATCACCTCCGTCACAGAGTCGGCAAGGGAAGAACCGATGATCCGCGCCGACATGATCATACCGGCAATCAGTAGCGCATTTTTGCCGCCAATGCGGTTAATGATCGGTGGGGCAAAAAACATAATAAAAGCGTTAAGAAATTCACCTAGCGTGGTGACATAGCCAAACGCCTGGGTACCGGTGTGTCGGTCGCGGAAAAAGGAGGTAAAGAAGTTAGCGAATTGCTGATCGAAGACGTCATACACGCACGCCACCCCGACGATATACATCACCAGACACCAGAATTTGCGCATTTTTAACAATCCCAATGCCGCTTTAAGCTTGATGGGTTTTTGATTCAGCGCCAGGCCATCCGCTACCGCCAGAGTCGCGTTTTCTTCCGGTTTAAACAGATACAGCAAACCGGCCAATACCAGCGAGAAACTCGACGCCAGCCAGAACGCGAACTGGTTATTAATAGTAAACATATAGCCGACAATGGAGGCGCAAATTGCCCAGCCGATACAGCCAAACAGGCGGGCGCGGCCATACTCAAACTGGCTGCGGCGGCTGACTTTCTCAATATAGGCCTCAATGGCTGGCGAGCCGCCGCTGCAGACCAGTCCAAGATAAATACCGCACAACAGAGCCCCCAGAAAAAAGTGGCTTTGCAGCAGCGGTGAGAACACGTAGATAAACAGAGGAGCCAGAAACAGCAGCAGGAAGATAATCATCCACAGCAGGTGTTTCTTCAGACCAAACTTGTCTGTAACAAAGCCAAAAACTGGCTGGAATACCAGGGCAAACAGCGCCATGCTGGCAAACACCAGTCCGGTTTGTCGCTGATCGAGCTGGTTGACATCATGCAACCATATCGGAAAAAACGGCAGTACCGCGCCCATGATAAAGAAATAGAAAAAGCAAAAGGCACCGAAAATCCAAAAATTCCTGTTTTTTAAGTAAAACATAGCTCACCTTCCTGTTGGTAACGGCGCGGAGAGCTCCGCGCCTTGTGAGTTATAAGGAGGTATCAGGTCAGTAGGCGATTAATGGTAGGCTGGAAGCCAGTTGCCATGCGCTTCAATCAGTTCATCGCACAGCTTGCGGATGTCATCGATCGACAGTTCGGCGGAAGTGTGCGGGTCGAGCAGCGCAGCATGGTAGATAGCTTCGCGCTTGCGCGTAACCGCCGCCTCGACGGTCAACAGCTGGGTATTGATGTTGGTACGGTTCAGCGCCGCCAGCTGCTCAGGCAAGTTGCCGACGTAGCATGGCGTGACGCCCTGGCCATCCACCAGACAAGGTACTTCGACGCAGGCCTCGGAAGGTAAGTTGGCGATCAAACCGGTGTTGAGCACATTACCGCCAATTTTATAGGGCCGATCGGTTTCCATCGCTTCGATGATATAAGACGCGTATTCATGGGTACGGCTGTGGGTCAGGCTGGTGTCATGGGTCAGCGCCACTTTCTGCTGCTGCCATTGTTCAATCTGCTCAATACATCGGCGCGGATATTCATCCAGCGGAATATTGAATCGCTCGATCAGTTCCGGGTAGTTGCGTTTGATCCAGTAAGGCATGTATTCGGCGTTGTGCTCTGACGATTCGGTAACGTAATAGCCGAAAATTTTCATGATTTCATGGCGCACCATATCATCATGCTTGCCCTGCAGGGCGCTGGCCCGGCGCTTAATTTCCGGGTACAGATCCTCGCCGTGGCGGCGAATGTCCAGCAGCCAGGCCATGTGATTAATACCCGCGATATGAAATTGCACGTCGTCGGTTGGCATATCCACGCTTTTCAACAGCGTTTCAGCGCAGACCTGAACGCTGTGGCAAAGTCCGACCGTTTTCACCTCCGTATGACGCAGCATAGCGCCGGTTATCGTGGCCATAGGATTGGTGTAGTTGAGTAACCAGGCATTCGGGCAGACGGCTTCGATATCCCGTGCGAAATCAAACATTACGGGTATGGTGCGCAGCGCGCGGAAGATACCGCCAATCCCCAGGGTATCGGCAATCGTCTGCCGGAGACCATATTTTCTCGCGATAGTGAAGTCGGTAATGGTGCAAGGGTCGTAGCCGCCGACCTGGATGGCGTTCACCACGTAATGGGCGTTTTTCAATGCCGCACGGCGGTTCTCAACGCCAAGGTAAGCGGCGATCTTCGCTCTGCCCGCATTGGTATTGCTGTTGATATTGTTCAACATGGCGAGAGATTCATTGAGACGCGCGCCGTCGATGTCGTACAGCGCAATCTCCACCTCTTTCAGCGTCGGGGTCGCCATAATGTCCCCGAGTACGTTTCTGGCGAAAATGGTGCTGCCCGCGCCCATAAATGTCACTTTAATCATAGTATTTCTCCGTTCCTGCTGTTTTGGTCAGGCAGAATGTACGCTGCGGCGTGACCCGGAAATATGGCTAAATGTGATATTGCTATGGCGAAAAATGATGTCGCAAAGAAAGTGTGAGCCAGCTCTGAATCTGACTGAACCGGGGGACTTTACTGGCGGTATCTCTGATAATGTGAGGGGAAAAAAGCGCGAATTACTGATGCACAAGACTTTTACCCTCAATCATACCGACAATATCGAATTGAACTTGTACCAGTACGGCGAGGAGAGTTGTCATAAGGGGCACCGTTATGGCCCCGCTGTTCGCCAGCATTACCTATTTCATTATGTGATAAGTGGAACCGGCACCTTTTACAGTGAATCCGGCGCTTTTCCTGTCGTCGCGGGGGAGGGGTTTTTGATCCACCCCCATGATGTGACCACCTACTGCGCGGATAAAAAGGATCCGTGGCATTATATGTGGCTTGAGGTCGATGGGCTGATCGCCGCCAGAATTTTCGCGGAGTGCCATCTGAGCCGGCAATCACCGATTTACCGGCCCAACCTGAATAAAGACAACGTCAGCGCCCTCGGCTACCTGCGGCAAATTGTCGAACATGGCGATGAACACCGGCTGAAGGTGCAGGGGCTGTGCTATCTCTTCTTTTCGACCTTAATCAGCAATACGCATGATCAAAGGGCTCCTCTCCGTGATGACAAGACCAGGCACCTGCAAAAGGCGATCAAAAAAATTGAAAATCGCTACCACGAACCTCTGAGCGTTGAGAGCCTGGCCGCATACTGTAATATCAACCGCAGCTACCTTTGCCGATTGTTTAAAAGCGCCTACGGTATAGGTCCCAAGGCGTATTTGCTCAATTTCCGGATGAGCATCGCCGTCAGCCTTCTCAAAAACAGCAATACGGCGATTAAAGTGGTGGGCATTTCCGTAGGCTATGAAAATCAGCTGCATTTTTCTAAGGCTTTTAAGAAAATGCACGGCCTATCTCCGGCTAAATGGCGGCAAAAATACCTTTCTGAACAGCAGGCGGCGAGGTGATGTTTACCGCTTATTCAAATCTGTGGTGTGGTTGAAATAAAGTTGTATCGGGGGGAGCCGATGCTTTTGTTGGCAGAGGATTTTGTCTGATACAATTTTGCACGACCTTGCATCAAGCGAAATTGTGGCTGAATGATAAAATGGTCACTATTTGTCAATCAAAGACCATCACGTTAAGCTAACAGAATGACTAAGAATATGAACGTACCATCAGCACGTGGCCCACTCGATCACAGCGTCCGGGAGCAAATCGTCAACGCCGCATTTGAGCATTTCGGGCATTACGGCTACGAAAAAACCACCGTAGCGGAATTAGCTAAATCTATCGGTTTTTCAAAGGCCTACATCTATAAGTTTTTCGATTCCAAACAGGCTATCGGCGAAGTTATTTGCGCTAACCGCCTGGAGACGATCATGACGGCGGTACTTGCAGCGGTGGCGGATGCGCCATCAGCCAGCGAAAAATTACGCCGCCTCTTTCGCGCGCTCACCGAAGCGGGAAGCGAACTGTTTTTCCACGATCGTAAGCTCTACGACATTGCCGCCGTCGCCTCGCGGGATAAGTGGCCTTCAACGGAAAGGTATGCGGAACGCCTGTTAAAGCTGATTGAAAGCATCGTTGTCGAAGGCAGGCAGGCCGGCGAGTTTGAGAGGAAAACCCCTCTTGACGAGGCAACCTATGCGATATACATGGTGATGTGCCCCTTCATTAACCCTGTTCAGCTGCAGTTTAACCTCGAAACGGCGCCGACGGCGGCGGTCATTCTCTCCTCGTTGATTCTAAGAAGCCTGGCCCCCTGAATGATGACCGCTCCTTTTTTTGGTCACGGGTCTGAGTATTCGGGAGCTGATTAAGGGTTTCCCATGCTCAGGCTTTTTGCCGCTTGTCTTCCGTACCGGGATTTGATCGCCCAGCTGAAGCATTTTTTACCGTCATGGCGATGCATATCTACTCAAGAAAAGCGTAAATCATCAGTAGCCAGAGTAGGGCGCCGACGATAATTATCATTTTCAGAAGGACATTGCTGGCCGGGAAAATATATACCGGCGGTAGGGCGGAACGCCTGGCATTAATGAGTAAATAAGGCGGCAATAATATACTCCATAGCACCAGTGAAATGCCGGCAAAGGCCAGAGCAGATAAAAATCCTTGCGGGGCGAAAATACAGGCCAGGGCGGGAGGGAAATAGGTCAGAAATATTGCCAGCGGACGCGATCCCCGGCGGCTGATTTTATTCAGTATATCCTCAAGATAATCACTCAAGCCGATTGAGGCCGACATCAGTGAGGCTAAAACGGCAATACACCCAAAGGAGACCAGCGTCATACGGGTCGCCGAGGTGGTCTGGTGGATATTAAGGGCGGTAATAAAGTCCCCGATGTTCCCGCCCTGGTCGCTGACATGCTGGATCGCCTGAGGCGTGAGTGCGCCCATGGTCAGCGTCAGCCAGAAGGCGTAGACGATCAGCGAAACCGCAAAGCCGTAATAGAGAGAGCGGGTAACCGCGCGATGATTATCCCGTCTGTACATTCTGCTCAGGGAGGGCACGCTGCCATGAAAGCCAAAAGCGATAATACAGACCGGCACGATCGGCAGGTAATACCCGAGCGGCGTGCTGGCGGAGATGTCGAACAATCTGAGCGGCTTTACGCCACCCGCGGCACCGGCGAACAGCAGAAAAAACAGGGTGAACTTGGCGGCGATAAGGCCGGAAAGGATATAGCCGGGTAATCTGCCGCCTGCCCACAGGATCGCCGAGGTCGTCAGCGACAGCAGAATTATCGGCAGCCAGCTGCGGTCCCTGGCAGCGGGCGGTAAGAGATCGCGTAATATTGACGCGGCGCCTGAGATGTACGCGTAGGTCAGTAGGTAGAGCACAAAGCAGAAGGCTATCCCGATGATAACGCTAGCGGCGGGGCCGAGCAGCGCGTTGGTGAAAGTATGAAAGCTGGCGCCGGGAGGAAATCGCATCGTGATGTCTACGAGGATTAGCCCCGTCATCAGCATCAATATGCCCGTCGCCGACAGGATCAGCAGGCCTTTTAAAAACCATACGTGGACGAACGCGATCGGCAACGCGAACATGCCGCCGCCGATAATGGTCGCCACCATGAGAGACGTTCCGCGCAGAGGGAACCCTGTTCCTTTCATATGAATGAGTGTCCGTAAGCGGCCTGACGAAGCAGGCCGGCAGCAGCTATTTATCTCGTGGCTTCAGCCAGTGACTCTCTGAAGTTTCGATAGAAGTCGTCGATTTGCCCGCTCTCGTGGAGAGCAGACAACGCGCAGCGCAAAATGGCGTGCCCTTCTTCAACGGTCGGATACATCGCCACGGTCGTCGCGAAGCCGCGATCGTGCAGCTTTTTGCACATCGTGATGGCGAGATCTTCGTTACCAATCAGGATCCCCCGAATCGGCATCGTGGTGCCCCGGTTAACGATTTCGGTCTTGCCGAAAACTTCGTCAAAATAGCGAATAACGTTCTGTAGCTTCTCCTGGCGGGCGGCGACGGTGCCGTCCAGGTGGAGGTCGGCGGCGGCTACGCAGGCGGCAATCCCTGGTAATGACGGCGGTCCGCCAAAGGCGTAGGTTGTGCCGTAGGTCTTAATAAAATTGATGGTCTCTGCGGCGTGACAGGCGATAAATCCGCCGTGCGAGCCAAAAGCTTTAGACAGCGATCCGGCGATAATAATACGCTCGTCAAGCCGATGGCCGAGGCATGCCATCACATATCCCGAACCGTAGTCGCCGTAGATAGAGGTGCCATGCGCATCGTCTATATATGCGTAGCCGTCATACTGATGCGCCAGGCGGACAATCTGCGCGACCGGGGCGACTCCGCCCATGGAGCCTACGCTGTCTGATACCGAGATCGGCGTCAGTCCCTGGCTGGCGGCATAGCGAAAGGCCTCTTCGATCCGCGCCGTATCCTGGAAATCAATTCTGACGACGTCCCCGAACTGCTGTAAAAGACCACGGTTGATTTGCAGCGTCGCGTGGGCGGTCTTCTCCATAATAAAATAGGGTTTTTTACTGAACGTAAAATGCGGCAGCGTCCCGGACGCCAGCAGCGGTAATACCGCGATATGGCAGGGCGTCACCGCGTTAAACGTCAGGGTATGAGCCCCATGCATGATTTGGTTCAGTCGCGCTTCCAGCTGCGGGAACAGATCGACTTTTACCCGCGTTCTGGCGACGGAAACCTGCACGCCAAAACGCTCAATCGCGTCGATAACCGCTTTTTTCAGCGCCGTATGAGTCTCCAGCCCAAGATAGGAACATGAGACAAATTCCACCATTTTTCTGCCATCGTCGAGGGTAATGACCTTGCCATCCCTTTTGGCTACCACCAGTTCATTAATATGTTCAGAGAACACCCTGGTTTGATATTTTAGCGATCTATCTATTTTCCTTTTTTGCCAGTTTTCCATTGCGTTACCTTCATTGTCGTGACTACCAGAAGAGATAAAATTGCCAGCGTTAACGTGCTCGTGCCGAGGGTTCTGTCAAACCCCAGGCCGGTATCCGTGAGTTTTACAGCGAAATAGCTGATGGCGCCGGCGCAGACTGTTTGAATAAAACCGGTGACTGATGCCGCAATACCGGTTTTAGTACCTTTGATTTGCAGTGCGATAAAGTTGGCGGTCGGGTAATAGGCGCCAAGGCTGAAATTAAAAATC
>OKPV01000080.1_pt1 | contig 21761 bp, 16 predicted proteins | sample 1613801 | NCBI WGS metagenome assembly OKPV01 (sample SAMN04436880, study PRJEB24849) | human gut metagenome | biome: human gut; feature: NICU; material: stool | host: Homo sapiens | place: USA: Saint Louis, MO | collected 2012-01-27 | reverse complement strand
TCCTGCTGATGCACGCGATGGGCCCGAACGTGGCGGGAGTGATTGGCTCGGCGATAGCCGCCGGGGTGATGCTCAAGTACGTGCTGGCGATGTAGCTCTGTGCTCTTCCCGGAGGCGGCGCGTTGCGCCTGTCCGGGCTACGGGATCGCAGATGACTGTAAACCCGTAGCCCGGGTAAGGCGTCAGCCGCGACCCGGGAGATTTCCTGTAAGGAGACTTTGATGAATGAAACCATAGCATTACGTCCTGACAGCAGGGCGTCGGCAAAGGACAGCGTTGTTGATTACACCCTTGCGTCGCTGGAGGAACTTGAACAACTGCATCCGGCTCTGAATCTGCTGGCGCACCCATCAATCGCTCAGGGTAGCCATGATTTTTTTGTCCGTTGCTATGACGCTGGCGTACGGCATGCGCAGGCCGGGGCCGCTGAAACGGTGGCGGCTTTACCTGATTCGCTGACACATGAGCAGCAAGGGAGCGGGCTACTGTGTGCGGCTGCCGGGCGTCTGGAAATTCTTGGTCAGCCGCTGACGCACAATCGTCTGTGCGACCTCGCCGGTCAGTTCTGTGCTGGCATGGCGGATGTTGATAGCGAAATCCGCAGCGGTTTCTATACCGTGCGCAGCATATCGCTGCCGGTTTACCGGCGGCTGCTGCGGGATAAGCATTCATATGGCATCTGCCTGCAGCAGGCGCTGCTGCATCTGCTGGCCTGGAAAAGTGATTCCCCCTGGGCGCGGCAGCAGGCCCAGCGGTTGCTCTGGCAGGGGGGAGTTCTGGGTGATAACGGCGAGTTTGCGCTGATGACGCTCGATGATGAACTGCGGGAGCGCCAGTTTGCGTGGCCCGGATTGTGGTCGCTGCTGGCCGTGACCGGGTTTCTGGCGAAATTCCCGGCCGGGCCATTGTTTGCTGATTGAAAAGCGCTCCCCTGGTGGGGAGCCTGTTAATTGGTCGCAGGATATTCCTGGACGGCGATATGCAGCGTAAGTTTTTTATCATCGCGCATAATCACCACCGGAATTTCCGAGCCCGGGCGAATCTCTGCGACCTGGTCCATGGTTTCCAGGGCGGAAACGGCGGGCTTGTCGTTAACCGAAATAATGACGTCGTTGGCGCGGATCCCTGCCTGGGCGGCCGGGCCTTCCGGCGCAACATCATTCACCACGATCCCCTGCAGCTGATCGATCCCGCCGCCCTGCGCATGCAGCGGCGCAATTTCGCGGCCGCTGATCCCTATATAGCCGCGAATAACGCGGCCATCGCGGATCAGCTTATCCATAATCTTGGTTGCCAGCTGGAAAGGGATCGCAAAGCCGATCCCTTCCGGCGTTTCGCCATCGTTGCTTTTATCAAATGACAGGGTGTTGATACCCATCAGCTCGCCCAGCGAGTTCACCAGCGCGCCGCCGGAGTTACCGTGATTGATTGACGCGTCGGTCTGCAGGAAATTCTGGCGCCCGGTGGGGTTCAGGCCGATACGGCCGGTGGCGCTGATAATGCCCTGGGTAATGGTTTGCCCAAGGTTGTACGGGTTGCCGATCGCCAGCACGACGTCACCGATATGCGGCACGCGTTTCGGGTTAATCGGAATGACCGGCAGGCCGCCGCTGGCGTTGATTTTTAACACCGCCAGATCGGTGAGAGTATCTGAGCCGACCAGCAGCGCTTCAAAAACCCGACCATCCTGTAGGGCCACGATAATCTGATCGGCATCGTTGATAACGTGCTTATTGGTCAGGATATAGCCGCGCTGATCCATGATCACGCCGGAACCGAGCGTTAGCTGGTTATGGCTGGTGCTGTTGAGTGCCCGGTTATAGACGTTCACGACCGCCGGGGCGGCGCGGCGAACGGCGGAATTATAGCTGGCGGGGGATTCATCCGCGCTATCGTATTGCGTGGTCGGCGAAAGCTGCCACTGGCGCAGCGAAGGCATAACGGCCAGCAGCAGACCGCCGACAATCAAACCAATAAGTATCGAACGTAAAAGCTTTCCAGGCATGATGCAGATATCGTTGATGGATGGACAGGCGCAGCATAACACGTCTTGTCCGGACATCGCACTGCACGCGATGCCCGGAAGGCGAGTTAACGCAGCAGCAGATAGATGCTTTCGCTGCCGCGAACGACGTTCAGCGCAATCACCGTCGGCTTGCTTTCAAGCACTTTTCGCAGTTCAGCAATGGACCTTACGCGCTCGCGGTTGAGGCCAATAATGATGTCGTCTTTATGCAGCCCCGCCTGGGCGGCAGGGCTGGCTTTATCGACATTATCGATGACGACGCCTTTGGTCCCGTCTTTCATCTGACCGTCGCTTAACGATGCGCCCTGCAGGGCTGGCGCGATAAGTTCGGCGCTGGCGGAAGAAGAGGTGCTCTTGTCGAGGGTGACTTCAACTTCTACGGGCTTTCCTTCGCGCAGGAGCCCCAGCTTCACCTTGGTCCCCGGCTCGGTCGTGGCGATGCGGGAGCGCAGTTCGGCGAAGCTGTTGAGCGGCTTGCCGTTCAGGCTGACGATAACGTCGCCAGATTTGATGCCCGCTTTGGCCGACCCTGAATTTGGCAGCACTTCGCTGACGAAGGCGCCGCGCTGGACGTCGAGATTCATCGCTTTGGCGATATCCGCGCTCATTTCCATGCCTTTGATGCCCAGCAGGCCGCGTTTGATTTCACCAAACTGAATAAGCTGCTGGGAGAGGATTTTCGCCATATTGCTGGGGATCGCGAAGCCAATGCCGACGCTGCCGCCGCCCGGGGCCAGAATGGCGGTGTTGATGCCAATCAGCTCGCCGTTGAGGTTCAGCAGCGCGCCGCCGGAGTTGCCGCGGTTGATCGAGGCATCGGTCTGGATAAAGTTCTCCAGCCCTTCAAGATTCAGGCCGCTGCGGCCAAGGGCTGAAATAATCCCGGATGTGGCGGTCTGACCCAGACCAAACGGGTTACCGACGGCGACGGCGAAATCGCCTACCCGCAGCTTATCGGAGTCGGCGATCGCGATTTGCGTCAGATTGCTGGGTTTTAACAGCTGCAGCAGGGCGATATCGCTCTGCTCGTCGCTGCCGACCAGTTTGGCATCGAACTCGCGACCATCGTTAAGCTGGACGCTGATTTTCTGCGCCTGATTAATCACGTGATTATTGGTCAGCACGTAGCCTTTTGCCGCGTCAATGATGACCCCAGAACCCAGGCCTTCAAACGGCTGCGCCTGCTCTTGCGGCGCATTGTCGCCAAAGTACTTCTTCAGCTCTTCCGGCATATTCTGCGCGGGTGACGCGGTGCCCTCAACCTGTACGCTCACCACCGCCGGCAACACTTTTTCCAGCATCGGCGCGAGGCTTGGCAACGCGCCCTGGCCGGGAACCTGTGTCGGTAAAGACGCTGCTGCCGGAGGTAAGGCGGACAACGACAACCCAACGCTTAACGCTAACGCACTTAACAGCAAAGTCTGTTTATTCATTAGATGCTGGCTCTCGTAACCTGAGGTGTATGGGAAACGTCCCGAATGGTCCGATGTTATTGAATTTTCGGCCCGGTAACAATGTGGGCGATAGTTAAATTGTAGCTGGGATGAGAGGTTGAAACGGGCGCTGAGGGTGCGCCCGGAAAATATTTTTACTGTCGTTGGCGGATTAGTCGCGCTTTACGCCGCCGCGCAGCAGGCCGGAGGCGCCTTCAGAGTAGTCGCGCGGCATCTGGACCGGAGCCTGATCGTTGCCCGCTTCAGACTCTTCCAGACGATTGCGGAACGGATTGGCGTCCGCCATGCTGTCCGGCAGCAGGTTGCTGGAACTTTTCGCCATATGCTGATACAGCTGGCGGTAATCATGCGCCATGTTATCCAGTAGCTCTGCGCTCCGGGCAAAATGGCTTACCAGCTCTTCGCGGTACTCTTCCAGCTCTGCTTTATTCTTTTCCAGTTCAAACTGCAGCGCCTGCTGTTGGCGTAATTTGCGATTGCCAAAACGCATCGCGACGGCGCCGATAATGATGCCGACAACTAGCCCAATTAGCGCGTATTCCCAGGTCATGAACATCTCCCGTTGTTTTGTGGTTCCGTAGGATGGCTGTGAGGCTCTCCGCCTGCGCCCGATAGTGCCACTATAACCGCTAATTCCACAGAAGTGGAATCCTGGCGTATCATCACGTAGTGTAGAGCGGCCTTTTTTTCGTCAATCGTGAGCTACGGCATTACGGTTTTCAAGGAATAAGAATTAGATCATGCAAAGCCTGTCCCCAACATCGCGTTACCTTTCCTCTCTCAACGAGGGGAGCCACCAACCTGACGACGTACAGCGAGAAGCGGTCAGCCGCCTCGATACGATTTTTCATGAATTGCAGAATAAACCTTCGGCAGCGCCGCAAACCGGCGGCGGTTTACGGGCGAAATTCGGCAAGCTGCTGGGCAAGCGCGAACCCGTTGCCGAAACGGTCGCGGTTCGCGGTCTCTATATGTGGGGCGGGGTCGGCAGGGGGAAAACCTGGCTGATGGACCTGTTCTATCAAAGCCTGCCGGGAGAACGTAAACAACGTCTGCATTTTCATCGGTTTATGCTGCGGGTACATGAAGAGTTAACGACGCTGCAGGGGCACAGCGATCCGCTGGAAATCGTTGCGGACCGTTTCAAAGCTGAAACCGACGTGCTCTGCTTCGATGAGTTTTTCGTCTCTGATATTACCGATGCGATGCTGTTGGGCGGTCTAATGAAAGCGCTGTTCGCTCGCGGCATAACCCTGGTGGCGACATCGAATATTCCTCCTGACGAGCTGTACCGGAACGGCCTTCAGCGCGCCCGTTTCCTGCCCGCCATCGACGCCATTAAGCAACATTGCGATATCATGAATGTCGACGCCGGTATTGATTACCGCCTGCGCACGCTGACCCAGGCGCATCTGTGGCTGTCGCCGCTGAATGCTGAGACCCAGCAGCAGATGGATAAATTGTGGCTGGCGCTGGCAGGTGCGAAGCGCGAACAGGCGCCGACGCTGGAGATCAACCATCGTCCGCTGCCGACGCTGGGCGTAGAGAACCAGACGCTGGCGGCGTCGTTCGCCACGCTGTGCGTGGATGCGCGCAGCCAGCATGACTATATTGCGCTCTCGCGTCTGTTTCATACCGTGATGCTTTTTGAGGTGCCGGTGATGACTGGGCTGATGGAGAGCGAGGCGCGGCGCTTTATCGCCCTGGTTGATGAGTTCTATGAGCGCCACGTTAAACTGGTGGTCAGCGCGGCGGTACCGCTTTATGAGATCTATCAGGGTGAGAGGTTAAAATTCGAGTTCCAGCGCTGTTTGTCGCGCCTGCAGGAGATGCAGAGCGAGGAGTATCTGAAGCGGGAACACTTACCGGGGTAAAACCGGGTACAAATCACATAAAGGGGTCGATCTTTGACCCCGACTTCTCTATAATCTTGCGACCCCACGTTACGAGAAGGTTTTTTTCCCAAAACTTTCTATGTGCCGGCATAGGCTATTCGAAGGGGTAGGTTTGCTGGACAATGTCGTGTGAACCTCAACTGACTAAACGTTTGGGTGTTCACCAACGTGTAACTTATTTATTTGGGTAAGCTTTTAATGAAAACTTTTACAGCTAAACCAGAAACCGTAAAACGCGACTGGTATGTTGTTGACGCGACCGGTAAAACTCTGGGCCGTCTGGCTTCCGAACTGGCTCTGCGCCTGCGCGGCAAGCATAAAGCGGAATACACTCCGCACGTTGATACCGGTGATTACATCATCGTTCTGAACGCAGAAAAAGTTGCTGTAACCGGCAACAAGCGCGAAGACAAAATGTACTACCACCACACCGGCCACATCGGTGGTATCAAAGAAGCGACCTTTGAAGAGATGATTGCCCGCCGTCCTGAGCGTGTGATTGAAATCGCGGTTAAAGGCATGCTGCCAAAAGGCCCGCTGGGTCGTGCTATGTACCGTAAGCTGAAAGTTTACGCGGGTAACGAGCACAACCACGCGGCACAGCAACCGCAAGTTCTTGACATCTAATCGGGATTATAGGCAATGGCTGAAAATCAATACTACGGCACCGGTCGCCGCAAAAGTTCCGCAGCTCGCGTTTTCATCAAACCGGGCAACGGTAAAATCGTTATCAACCAGCGTTCTCTGGAACAGTACTTCGGTCGTGAAACTGCCCGCATGGTAGTTCGTCAGCCGCTGGAACTGGTCGACATGGTTGAGAAATTAGATCTGTACATCACCGTTAAAGGTGGTGGTATCTCTGGTCAGGCTGGTGCGATCCGTCACGGTATCACCCGCGCTCTGATGGAGTACGACGAGTCCCTGCGTGGCGAACTGCGTAAAGCTGGTTTCGTTACTCGTGATGCTCGTCAGGTTGAACGTAAGAAAGTCGGCCTGCGTAAAGCACGTCGTCGTCCTCAGTTCTCCAAACGTTAATTGTTTTCTGCTCACGCAGAACAATTTGCGAAAAAACCCGCTTCGGCGGGTTTTTTTATGGATAAATTTGCCATTTTCCCTCTACAAACGCCCCATTGTTACCACTTTTTCAGCATTTCCAGAATCCCCTCACCACAACCTCTTCAAAATCTGGTAAACTATCATCCAATTTTCTGCCCAAATGCAGGTGATTGTTCATTTTTTGTTTGGATGACGAACGAAATGAAGTCACGCAAATGGGGTTTTTACATCTGGCTGGCCATGCGTGGTCGGCAGCAGTACAAAAATTCTGAATATACCTGGAGGTTTTCATGGCTGTCGCTGCCAACAAACGTTCGGTAATGACGCTGTTTTCTGGTCCTACTGACATCTATAGCCATCAGGTCCGCATCGTGCTGGCCGAAAAAGGTGTTAGTTTTGAGATAGAGCACGTGGAGAAGGACAACCCGCCTCAGGATCTGATTGACCTCAACCCGAATCAAAGCGTACCGACGCTTGTGGATCGTGAGCTCACTCTGTGGGAATCTCGCATCATTATGGAATATCTGGATGAGCGTTTCCCGCATCCGCCGCTCATGCCGGTTTACCCGGTGGCGCGTGGGGAAAGCCGTCTGTATATGCAGCGTATCGAAAAGGACTGGTATTCGTTGATGAATACCATTCAGACCGGTACCGCTGCGCAGGCTGATACTGCGCGTAAGCAGCTGCGTGAAGAACTACAGGCGATTGCGCCAGTTTTCACCCAGAAGCCCTACTTCCTGAGCGATGAGTTCAGCCTGGTGGACTGCTACCTGGCACCACTGCTGTGGCGTCTGCCGGTTCTCGGCGTAGAGCTGGTCGGCGCTGGCGCGAAAGAGCTTAAAGGCTATATGACTCGCGTATTTGAGCGCGACTCTTTCCTCGCTTCTTTAACTGAAGCCGAACGTGAAATGCGTCTCGGTCGGGGCTAAATGATGGATGTATCACAGCTGACGCCGCGTCGCCCGTATCTATTACGAGCGTTCTATGAGTGGCTGCTGGATAACCAGCTGACTCCGCATCTGGTCGTTGACGTCACTCTGCCGGGCGTAATGGTCCCGATGGAGTACGCTCGCGATGGGCAAATTGTTCTCAATATTGCCCCACGCGCTGTCGGTAACCTCGAGCTGGCCAACGACGAAGTGCGTTTTAACGCGCGCTTCGGCGGCGTGCCGCGCAATGTCTCCGTGCCGATGGCTGCCGTACTGGCGGTTTACGCGCGTGAGAATGGCGCAGGGACCATGTTCGAACCGGAAGCGGCCTATGATGAAGATGTCACTAGCCTGAACGATGACGAAGAGCTGCCTGACAGCGAAACGGTCATGTCGGTGATCGATGGCGATAAGCCGGATAGTCACGACGACGATCCCGACGATACGCCGCCTCCTCGCGGTGGGCGTCCGGCGCTGCGCGTCGTAAAATAATCTTTGCCAGGCCCTTCGGGGCCTGTTTTATATCTTAATTCACATCTGAATTTGATAACATCATTGAAAATGAGCGAAGCGTGTTTCTGAACATGCTTCGCTTTTTTTATCCTATAGTCGGCGGCCTTGGTGTAAATAGACCCGTTTTAGTTCCCGGATTTTTTTGCGATCCCGGCCAAATTGACCCTGGCCCAATACTTTATGCCGCCAACAATCTGAACATGGATTTTACCGTGACCGCGGAGGCGGCGGGGTATACACCGACTTTAGTAATAACGACGTCGTTGATTTTGGCTCGCGGCATGTCGGCTTGCTATCAACCACCGCCTTTACCCAACTGGGCGCGCGGGACATCACTTTAACGATTCACTGTGAGACGTCCGCCGGAATCGCCATTACGGCACGATATGCCCGCGTCAGTTCCGCTCTCACAGGCAAAGACGCCTTTACAGATAAGCGCAGCGGTTGGGGGTAATATCAGAAGCGGGCAGAAGGTGTAGCTGGACGGCGAGGCGGTAATCAGCATTGTTTATCTTTGAATAAAGAGCTTGCGGGCACGGAGCCCGCAAGCTTCTCATTTTACACTTCCAGATAGTTCAGGATCCCGTCAGCCGCCTTACGGCCTTCGGCAATCGCCGTCACCACCAGGTCGGAACCGCGAACGATATCACCCCCGGCGAAGATTTTCGGGTTGCTGGTCTGGAAGGCGTTGTCGCTGCCTTCCGGCGCAATCACGCGGCCCTGAGAATCGAGCTCGACGCTGTGCTTCGCCAGCCATTCCATGCTGTGTGGACGGAAACCAAACGCCATTACAACGGCATCGGCGGGCACCACATGCTCAGAACCGGCCACGATTTCCGCGCGGCGGCGGCCTTTCGCATCCGGCTGGCCCATCTCCGTACGCGCCATCTTCACGCCGCATACCTTACCGTTGGCATTCACTTCAATGCCCAGCGGTTGGACGTTGAACTGGAACTCCACGCCTTCTTCACGCGCGTTTTTCACTTCGCGCTTCGAGCCCGGCATGTTCTCCTCATCACGGCGATAGGCGCAGATGACGTGAGTGGCGTTCTGGCGAATCGAGGTCCGCACGCAGTCCATAGCGGTGTCGCCACCGCCAAGAACCACGACGCGTTTGCCTTCCATGCTGACGTACGGCTCGTCCGCCGTTTCGCCAAAGCCCATGATCTGTTTGGTATTGGCGATCAGGAACGGCAGCGCATCAAAGACCCCGCTAGCGTCTTCGTTTTCCAGCCCGCCGCGCATGGACTGATAGGTCCCGACGCCGAGGAACACCGCATCGTAATCTTTCAGCAGATCGTCGAGCTGTACATCGCGGCCCACTTCGATATTGAGTTTGAACTCGATGCCCATGCCGGTGAAGATCTCGCGACGGCGGGTCATCACCTCTTTTTCCAGCTTAAACGCCGGAATACCAAAGGTCAGCAGACCGCCGATTTCCGGATGGCGATCGAAAACCACCGCCTTCACGCCGTTGCGGGTCAACACGTCGGCGCACGCCAGGCCCGCTGGACCCGCGCCGATAATGGCGACGGTTTTACCGGTTTGCTTTACGCCGGTAAGGTCGGGGCGCCAGCCCATTTCGAACGCTTTATCGTTGATATAGCGTTCGATGTTGCCGATGGTGACCGCGCCGAACTCATCGTTCAGCGTGCAGGAACCCTCGCACAGACGATCCTGTGGGCAAACGCGCCCGCAGACTTCCGGTAAGGTATTGGTTTGATGCGACAGCTCCGCCGCTTCAAAAATACGTCCTTCATTAGCCAGCTTCAGCCAGTTCGGGATGTAGTTATGCACCGGGCACTTCCATTCGCAGTACGGGTTGCCGCAGGACAGGCAGCGGTCCGCCTGTGCTTTGGCCTGGCCTTCTGAAAACGGCTCGTAAATTTCCACAAATTCAATTTTACGGATCTTCAGCGCTTTCTTTGGCGGATCAACTCGCTGTAAGTCGATAAATTGATAGACATTCTGACTCATCTTAACCCCTTACTGCGCCTGCACCCGCAGCTCAGCTGCGGAACGACTACGGTGACCCAACAGTGCTTTAACATCGCTGGACTTCGGTTTAACCAGCGCAAACTTCGCTGAGAAGGCCGGCCAGTTAGCCAGGATCTCTTCGCCGCGCTGCGAGCCGGTAAGCTGCACGTGCTCGGTAATCAAACCGCGCAGGTGCTCTTCATGGATGGCCAGAGAGTCAACGTCCAGCACTTCTACCAGTTCAGGGTTCACGCGTTTGCGGAAGTCGCCATCTTCATCCAGAACGTAACCAAAGCCGCCGGTCATGCCTGCGCCAAAGTTGACGCCGGTTTTACCCAGCACGCAGACGATGCCGCCGGTCATGTATTCACAGCCGTTGTCGCCAATACCTTCGACGACGGTGATCGCGCCGGAGTTACGCACCGCGAAACGCTCGCCCGCACGGCCCGCAGCATACAGGCGACCGCCGGTCGCGCCGTACAGGCAGGTGTTGCCGATGATGCTGGCTTCGTGGCTACGGAAGGCCGAGCCTACCGGAGGACGAATGGCGAGCAGGCCGCCGGCCATCCCTTTACCCACATAGTCGTTCGCATCGCCAGTCAGATGCAGTTCGACGCCGCCGGCATTCCACACGCCGAAGCTCTGGCCCGCAGTACCGCTAAAGTGGGCGACAATCGGGTCGGCAGCGAGACCCTGGTCGCCGTGAGTCTGGGCGATATAACCGGACAGCGATGCGCCAACGGAGCGGTCGGTGTTGCGGATATCGAACCAGAACGTTTTGCTCTGCTTGCTGTCAACAAACGGTTTCGCCTGCTGCAGAAGCTGGGCATTGAGTACGCCATTGTCGAACGGCGGGTTGTTCTCCGTGCAGTACAGCGCTTTGCCAGGATGCGGCTCAGCGGTTTCCAGCATCTTGCTCAGATCCAGCTTCTGCTGCTTGGCGGTAAATCCGTCCAGCTCTTTCAGCAGGTCGGTGCGACCAATCAGATCCACCAGACGCTTCACGCCCAGCTGCGCCATCAGCTCGCGAGTTTCGCGGGCGATGAATTCAAAGTAGTTGGTCACTTTAAACGGCAGACCGTGATAGTGGTTCTTACGCAGTTTGTCGTCCTGGGTTGCTACGCCGGTTGCGCAGTTGTTCAGGTGGCAAATACGCAGATATTTACAGCCCAGCGCGACCATTGGGCCGGTACCGAAGCCGAAGCTCTCAGCCCCGAGGATAGCCGCTTTGATGATATCAAGGCCGGTTTTCAGGCCGCCGTCCACCTGCAGACGAATTTTGTGGCGCAGCCCGTTGGCAACCAGCGCCTGCTGGGTTTCCACCAGTCCCAGTTCCCACGGACAGCCTGCGTACTTCACTGAAGAGAGCGGGCTGGCGCCGGTGCCACCGTCATAGCCAGCGATGGTGATTAAATCCGCGTAAGCTTTTGCCACGCCGGTGGCGATAGTCCCGACGCCCGGTTCGGAAACCAGCTTCACGGAGATCATCGCCTTCGGGTTGACCTGCTTCAGGTCGAAAATCAGCTGCGCCAGATCCTCGATAGAGTAAATATCGTGGTGCGGCGGCGGGGAGATCAGCGTCACGCCCGGCACGGAATAGCGCAGTTTGGCGATGTAGGGCGTCACTTTATCGCCCGGCAGCTGGCCGCCTTCGCCAGGCTTCGCGCCCTGAGCGACTTTAATCTGGATAACGTCGGCGTTGACCAGATAAGCGGGGGTTACGCCGAAGCGGCCGGAAGCAACCTGCTTAATGCGCGAGACTTTATTCGTGCCATAGCGCGCCGGGTCTTCGCCGCCTTCGCCGGAGTTGGAATTACCGCCGATGCTGTTCATCGCTTCCGCCAGCGCTTCGTGCGCTTCGGGGCTCAGCGCGCCGATAGACATCGCCGCGGTATCGAAGCGTTTGAACAGCTCGCTGGCCGGCTCAACGTCTTCCAGGCTCACCGTGGTGCCGTCCGGCGTCACGGCCAGCAGATCGCGCAGCGTTGCCGCCGGACGCTCGTTAACCAGCTTCGCGTACTGCTGGTAATCACCGTATTCGCCGCTTTGTACCGCTTGCTGCAGGGTACGCACCACGTCCGGGTTGTAGGCGTGATATTCGCCGCCGTGGACGTACTTCAGCAGGCCGCCCTGGTCCAGCGGTTTACGCGCCAGCCAGGCACGTTTCGACAGGTTCAGCAGATCCTGCTGGAAGTCATCGAAGCCCGCGCCGCCGATGCGGCTGACGACGCCCTGGAAGCACAGGTCGGAGACGTCGCGATGCAGGCCGACCGCTTCAAACAGCTTCGAGCAGCGATAGGACGCAATGGTCGAAATCCCCATCTTCGACATGATTTTATACAGACCTTTGTTGATGCCGTTACGATAGTTCAGCATCACCGCGCGGTACTCTTTGTCGATGGCTTTGTTATCCACCAGCTTCGCCAGGGTTTCATAGGCGAGGTACGGGTAGATAGCCGTCGCGCCGAAGCCGAGCAGCACGGCAAAATGGTGCGGATCGCGGGCGCTGGCGGTTTCGACAATAATGTTGGCATCGCAGCGCAGGCTCTTATCGACCAGTCGGGTCTGAATTGCGCCGACCGCCATCGGAGCCGGTACCGGCAGACGGTTTTTCGCGATGTTGCGGTCAGAGAGCACCAGCAGAACGGTACCGTTACGTACCATCTGTTCGGCTTTATCGCACAGCGCCTTCACGGTTTCAGCCAGCGTGGTTGCGGTGGCATCAAAAGTGATATCCAGGACGTCGGCGCGATAGTGCTCCTCTTCCATGGTGGTCAGCTGTTTAAAATCGGAGTACAGCAGAATCGGCGATTTGAAGCTCAGGCGGTGCGCCTGGCCTTCCGCTTCGCAGAAGACGTTCATTTCACGGCCGATGCTGGTGGCCAGCGACATGACGTGCGCTTCGCGCAGCGGATCGATCGGCGGGTTGGTCACCTGCGCGAACTGTTGGCGGAAGTAATCGTAAATGATACGCGGCTGGCTGGAGAGCACGGCAAATGGGGTATCGTCGCCCATTGAGCCGACCGCCTCCTGGCCGTTTTCACCCAGAACGCGCAGGACGGAGTCCAGCTCTTCAGCGCTGTAGTTAAACTGTTTCTGGTAGCTGGCGAGGGTATCATCGTCCAGCTGGCGGCTACCGACCTCTTCATCCGGCAGATCTTCGAATGGCACCAGGCGACGGACGTTTTTCGCCATCCACTCTTTATATGGGTGGCGGCTTTTCAGATCGTTGTCGGTTTCCGCGGAGTGCAGAATACGCCCCTCGCGGGTATCGATAACCATCAGCTCGCCCGGGCCGACGCGGCCTTTTTCGACCACTTCATCCGGCTGGTAATCCCAGATCCCGACTTCGGAAGCGCAGGTGATGAGCTTGTCTTTGGTGATGACGTAGCGCGCCGGGCGCAGACCGTTACGGTCGAGGTTACAGGCGGCATAGCGACCGTCGGACATGACGATGCCCGCCGGGCCGTCCCACGGCTCCATATGCATGGAGTTAAAGTCGAAGAACGACCGCAGGTCTGGATCCATATCCGGGTTGTTTTGCCAGGCTGGCGGCACCAGCAGGCGCATGGCTCGGATGATATCCATCCCGCCCGCCAGCAGCAGCTCCAGCATGTTATCCATGGAGCTGGAGTCAGAGCCGGTTTCATTGACGAACGGCGCGGCGTCGTGGAGGTCCGGGATCAGCGGCGTCTGGAACTTATAGGTACGGGCGCGGGCCCACTGGCGGTTGCCGGTGATGGTGTTGATCTCGCCGTTGTGCGCCAGATAGCGGAACGGCTGCGCCAGCGGCCAGCGCGGCACGGTGTTGGTGGAAAAGCGCTGGTGGAACAGGCAGATCGCCGACTCCAGGCGCAGGTCCGCAAGATCCAGGTAGAAGCGCGGCAGATCCGCCGGCATACACAGACCTTTATAAATGTTGACCAGGTTCGACAGGCTGCAAACGTAGAAATCTTTATCTTCCTGCAGGCGTTTTTCGATACGGCGACGCGCGATGAATAAACGGCGCTCCATGTCGCGCGGACGCCAGCCAGCCGGGGCGTTCACAAAGATTTGTTCAATACGGGGCAGCGAGGAGAGGGCGATTTCACCAAGAACGCCTTCATTAGTCGGCACATCGCGCCAGCCAACGATAGACAGCGTTTCGCGTTGAAGTTCTTCTTCGACGATGCGGCGTGCCGCTTTGGCCAGTTCAGGATCCTTATTAAGGAACAGCATCCCAACGGCGTAATTTTTGGCTAAACGCCAGCCGCGCTCTTCCGCAACAATTCGGAAGAAACGATCGGGTTTTTGTAGCAGCAAGCCACAACCGTCGCCGGTTTTTCCATCGGCAAGAATCGCGCCGCGGTGCTGCATTCGGGCCAGTGCGTGTATAGCGGTTCGCACTACCTTGTGGCTAGGTTCGCCTTCTATGTGGGCGATCAGGCCGAAACCACAGTTATCCCTCTCAAGGGATTTATCGTACAACATATCAGTGAACCTCCCCAGGCTCTACGGGACACCCTCCGATACCGATTGCGCACGGGCACAGAAAGAGCATGGCGACGGGGTTTACACCTCGCATTCGCCCTCTTTAAATCCTTTTCGCGTCGGTACACAAGTTTGAGGACTTGCTGTTAAGAGGGAATCTCAATTACTGCATAAATATGATGAGCAGAGCGCTCATCCAGAAAGCTTCCAGCGGATTCCCAACTTATCGGGAATCCACACATACGTCAAATGGCAATCTTATTTATACAAAAATGTGCTATACAACATCTAATATACTGATTTTTAAGAAAATAACGGTATTTTGAATGCCAGGGAAGCGCAGGGAACGGCTTGATCGAGTGTGATCTGTCTCACTATATCGACGGCACGCTATTATCGTTCTGTGCTGAAGTGTTCATTTATTGCAGTTTTTTAAACTGGTTTTTGTTTGATTAAAAGTTATTAATACTGTTTTATGCCCTGGTAAAGATAATGGCAAATCAGAGGCTATATATAAGGAAAACTCATTACCATGATGGTGAATTAAATTGCAGTTATCTTGATTGTTTATGCAATGAAATAAGCGGCCGCGTTGACGATTGATCCAAGTCATCGCCGTCGGTAGCTAAAAATGGCAGGCTTGGCCCCTTTCTTAAGGCCGGTCTATCAGATTATGCAGTTACAAAAATTAGTCAATATGTTTGGTGGGGATCTTATGCGCCGCTACGGTGAAAAGGTTCATAAACTGACGCTGCACGGTGGATTTAGTTGCCCAAATCGCGATGGCACCCTTGGTCGCGGCGGCTGTACGTTCTGTAATGTCGCCTCTTTTGCCGATGAAGAACAGCAGCACAGCTCGATCGCTGAACAGCTGGCCCATCAGGCGCAGCGGGTTAACCGCGCAAAACGCTATCTGGCCTATTTCCAGGCTTATACCAGCACCTTTGCCGAGGTACAGGTACTGCGCTCCATGTATCAGCAGGCGGTCAGCCAGGCGAATATCGTCGGGCTCTGCGTGGGCACTCGCCCGGACTGCGTCCCCGGAGCGGTATTGGATCTGCTGTCTGAATATCGGCAGCAGGGTTATGAAGTCTGGCTCGAGTTGGGTTTACAAACCGCGCACGATAAAACGCTGCGCCGAATTAATCGCGGCCACGATTTTGCCTGCTACCAGCGTACAGCCCGTCTGGCGCGCGAGCGGGGCCTCAAAGTGTGCAGCCACCTTATCGTTGGCCTGCCGGGTGAAGGGCAGAGCGAATGCCTTGAAACGCTAAAACAGGTGGTAGAGACCGGCGTAGACGGCATTAAGCTGCATCCACTTCATATTGTGAAGGGCAGCATTATGGCCAGGGCGTGGCAGGCCGGAAGGTTGCAGGGTATTGATCTGGCGGACTATACGGTCAGCGCAGGCGAGATGATCCGCCATACCCCGGCAGAGGTGATTTATCACCGTATTTCCGCCAGTGCTCGACGTCCGATGCTGCTGGCGCCGCTGTGGTGTGAGAACCGTTGGACCGGGATGGTTGAGCTGGATAAATATCTCAATGAATACGGCGTTCAGGGGTCAGCTATTGGTCGTTGCTGGAGATCTCCGGCCGCTACCGAATAACGTCATCGCCAGCCGCATTCCGGCTGACCGCTACCCCCAGGCAGGCGCGTAACTACAATCCTTCCCGCATTTTTCGCACAACTTACAGCGTCTTGCTCAGAATTGAGTATTATTGTGCGAAGTTGTCGCGAAGGAATCCCTTATGAAGCAAATCCGTATGCTGGCGCAGTATTATGTTGACCTGATGATGAAGCTGGGTCTGGTGCGCTTTTCCATGCTGCTGGCCTTTGCGCTGGTGGTGCTGGCGATCGTCGTGCAGATGGCCGTTACTATGGTGCTGCACGGCCAGGTGGAAAGTATTGATGTGATCCGCTCTATCTTCTTTGGTTTGCTGATTACGCCGTGGGCGGTCTATTTCCTGTCGGTGGTCGTTGAGCAGCTGGAAGAGTCCCGGCAGCGTCTTTCGCGGCTGGTGGAGAAACTGGAGGAGATGCGCGAGCGCGATCTCAAGCTGAATGTGCAGCTTAAGGACAATATCGCCCAGCTTAATCAGGAAATCGGTGAACGTGAAAAAGCTGAAGCGGAACGTGAAACGACGCTTGAGCAGCTGAAAATTGAGATGAAGGAGCGTGAAGAAACGCAAATTCAGCTTGAACAGCAATCGTCCTTTCTGCGCTCCTTTCTTGACGCTTCACCGGACCTCGTTTTCTATCGTAATGAAGATAAAGAGTTCTCAGGCTGTAACCGCGCCATGGAACTGCTGACCGGTAAAAGCGAAAAACAGCTTATTCATCTGAAGCCGCAGGATGTCTACAGCGAAGAGGTGGCGGAGAAGGTGCTGGAGACGGATGAGAAAGTCTTCCGCCATAACGTTTCGCTCACCTACGAGCAGTGGCTGGATTATCCGGACGGGCGCAAGGCCTGCTTTGAAATCCGCAAAGTGCCCTATTATGACCGCGTCGGTAAGCGGCGCGGCCTGATGGGGTTCGGTCGTGATATTACGGAGCGTAAGCGCTATCAGGACGCGCTGGAGCGTGCCAGCCGCGATAAGACCACCTTTATCTCAACGATCAGCCACGAGCTGCGTACGCCGCTTAACGGCATCGTCGGGCTGAGCCGAATCCTTCTCGATACCGACCTGACCGACGAACAGGAAAGATACCTGAAAACCATCCACGTCTCAGCGGTAACGCTGGGTAATATCTTCAATGATATTATTGAGATGGATAAGATGGAGCGGCGTAAAATTCAGTTGGATAACCAGCCGGTTGATTTCACCGGCTTCCTTGCCGACCTTGAAAACCTCTCCGGCCTGCAGGCGCAGCAGAAAGGGCTGCGCTTTGTGCTGGATCCTTCGCTTCCGCTGCCGCATAAAGTGATCACCGACGGAACGCGTTTACGCCAAATCTTGTGGAATCTAATCAGCAACGCCGTGAAGTTTACCCCGCAGGGTGGGAGCGTGAACGTGCGCGTGCGCTATGACGAAGGGGACATCCTGCACTTTGAAGTGGAAGATTCAGGCATTGGCATCCCTGAAGCGGAACAGGATAAAATTTTCGCCATGTATTACCAGGTGAAAGATAGCCAGGGCGGCAAGCCAGCGACAGGTACCGGCATCGGACTCGCCGTGTCGCGGCGTCTGGCGCGTAATATGGGCGGCGACATTAGCGTTGCCAGCCTGCCGGGTAAAGGGGCCACTTTCACGCTCACCGTACACGCGCCGGCCGTGGCTGAAGAGGTTGAAGACACGCTGGCGGAAGATGAAATGCCATTACCTGCGCTGAACGTGCTGCTGGTGGAAGATATTGAGCTCAACGTGATCGTGGCGCGTTCGGTACTGGAGAAGCTGGGCAACAGCGTGGATGTGGCGATGACCGGTAAGGCTGCGCTGGAGATGTTTGTACCCGGCGAGTACGATCTGGTTCTGCTCGATATTCAACTACCGGATATGACTGGGCTCGATATTTCTCGTCAGCTGAAACAGCGCTTTGCCGCCGATGAGCTTCCCCCGCTAGTTGCGCTTACCGCTAACGTCCTGAAGAACAAGACTGAGTATCTGGAAGCGGGAATGGATGATGTCCTGAGCAAGCCGTTATCGGTTCCGGCATTAACCGCGATTATCAAAAAATTCTGGGATGCGCCGGAAGAGGAGGAGAATGAGATGCCATCTGTAGATATCAGTAAATCAGCTTCCGTACTGGATATTCCGATGCTTGAGCAGTATATCGAACTGGTAGGGCCGAAGCTGATTAATGACGGTCTGGCCGTTTTCGAAAGAATGATGCCGGGCTACATGGCGGTTCTGGAATCAAATTTAACCGCTCGCGACCAGAAAGGTATCGTCGATGAGGGGCATAAGATAAAAGGCGCTGCGGGCTCTATCGGTTTGCGCCATATCCAGCAGCTAGGCCAGCAGATCCAAACCCCGGATTTACCGGCCTGGTCGGATAACGTTGGCGAATGGGTTGAAGAGATGAAATCCGAATGGCAAAACGATGTCGCGGTACTGAAGGCGTGGGTAGCGGCGGCAGATAAAAAATGACCCCGGATAAACCGGGGTGCGCGAATACTGCGCCAACACCAGGGAACGGGTCATTGCGCCAGAATCATTTGAGTGATTTTTTTACACGGCGCAACCTGAGGATTTGGCTTACTCGCTCATTAAGATAGCAAACCTTAAATATTTTGTTACGTGAAACAGTAAAATATGTGAAGCATAGCGAGTAAATCAAAATTTTTGACTGCTTTCATAAACTTGTACTAAGGGGCTGATGTGATGAAGAAAATTGGTGTAGTGCTGAGCGGTTGCGGCGTTTATGACGGAAGCGAAATTCATGAAGCCGTTATTACCCTGCTGGCTATTGCCCGCAGCGGCGCTCAGGCTATCTGCTATGCGCCTGATAAAGCGCAAACCGATGTTATCAATCACCTGACCGGCGAAGCGCAGGCGGAAAGCCGTAATGTGCTTGTGGAAGCGGCGCGTATCGCGCGCGGAGAGATTCAGCCTTTAGCAAACGCCCGGGCGGATGCGCTGGACGCGCTGATTGTGCCCGGCGGTTTTGGCGCGGCAAAGAACCTCAGCAATTTTGCTTCGCAGGGAAGTGAATGTGAAGTGGATAGCGATCTCAAGGCCCTGGCGCTGGCGATGCATCAGGCGGGTAAACCGTTGGGCTTTATCTGTATCGCTCCGGCGCTGTTGCCTAAAATATTCTCTATTCCGCTACGCGTCACTATTGGTACCGATCTTGATACCGCCGATGCGGTAGAGGAGATGGGGGCCGAACACGTGCCTTGCCCGGTCGATGACATTGTGGTTGATGAAGACAATAAAGTGGTGACGACTCCCGCGTATATGCTGGCGCAGAACATCGCCGAAGCGGCGAGCGGAATTGAAAAGCTGGTTGCTCGCGTAGTGGTTCTGACGGCATGACATTTCGCTTTTCGCCGTTGCGCTTGATTAAACGTTTTTTGCTGAGGCTGCTGCTGGCTTGCGCGGTGCTATGGGGCGGCGGGGTTGCTCTGTTTAGCATCGTCCCCGTCCCGTTTTCAGCGGTGATGCTGGAGCGGCAGCTCGGCGCCTGGCTCTCAGGGAATTTTCATTACATCGCCCATTCCGATTGGGTGGGCATGGATGAAATTTCTCCGTGGATGGGGCTGGCGGTTATTGCCGCGGAAGACCAGAAATTCCCGGAGCACTGGGGGTTTGACGTCCCGGCGATTGAGAAGGCGCTGGCGCACAATGAACGCAATGAGAACCGCATCCGCGGTGCGTCAACCCTGTCGCAGCAGACGGCAAAAAACCTGTTCCTGTGGGATGGTCGCAGCTGGCTAAGAAAAGGGCTGGAGGCGGGGCTGACCGTTGGCATTGAGACGGTCTGGAGCAAAAAGCGGATCCTCACCGTTTATCTGAATATTGCGGAGTTTGGTGAAGGGACGTTTGGCGTTGAAGCCGCATCGCAGCGCTATTTTCACAAACCGGCCAGCAGATTGACGGCTGCTGAAGCCGCGCTTTTAGCGGCGGTTTTGCCTAATCCCATTCGCTTTCGCGCTGATGCGCCGTCGGGTTATATTCGCAGCCGCCAGGCGTGGATCCTGCGCCAGATGAGGCAGTTAGGCGGGGAAGGGTTTATGCGGGCGAATCAGCTACATTGATGATTTCACGGCTCAGTACCCCGGAAGGCGCGCCGCGACCGGGGGAGTGAAATCTAATCCTCATCAAACCCGGCGTTGAACAGCGCGATAACCGCTGCCAGCGCCTCCACTTCTTGCGGGCCGTTGGCTTCAATCTCAATCTGCCGCCCTTTAGCTGAGTCAAGCATCAGCAGGGCAATCACGCTATTCGCTTCAGCTACAGTTCCTTCATCATTGCGCAGCAGCACTTCAGCATCGTAGTTCTGCATTAATTCAAACAGCTTCATCGCCGGGCGAGCGTGCATCCCCAGCTTATTGGTGATTTCAACGGTTTGCTTAACGGTCATGATTTGCGTTTTTCCAGCGTCCGATGACGGGACTGCACGTTCTTACCGCGCGAGCGGAAGTAGTCAGCCAGCTGTTCGGCGATGTAAACCGAACGGTGTTTACCACCGGTACAACCAATAGCTACCGTCAGATAGCTGCGGTTATTGGTCTCCAGCATAGGTAACCATAGCTCAAGATAGCTGCGGGTCTGGTAAATGAAATTGTGAACTTCCGTGTGCCGGTCGAGGAAGGCGGCCACGGGTTTATCCAGACCGGTCATCGGGCGCAGCTTCGGATCCCAGTGCGGGTTCGGCAGGAAGCGTACGTCGAAAACGTAATCAGCATCAATGGGAATACCGTGCTTAAAGCCAAAGGATTCAAACACCATCGTCAGCTCGCGTTCGCGCTTGCCTAACAAACGCGTGCGCAGCATTTCTGCCAGCTCATGTACCGACATTTCTGAGGTATCGACGATCAGGTCAGCGCGGGAACGCAGAGGTTCCAGCAGGTCGCTCTCTTCATCAATGGCGCTCTCCAGCGACAGGTTTTTGCTGGAGAGGGGATGCAAACGACGCGTGTCGCTGTAGCGGCGAATCAAGGTGTTACGATCGGCATCCAGGAACAGCAGCTGAGGTGAAAACTCTGCGGGCAGATTTTTCATCGCCTGCTCGAAGATTTCCGGCGACTCAGGCATGTTTCGCACGTCAATACTGACCGCGGCCGAGATGTTTCTGTCGGCGAGCGAGCGCGCCAGCTCGGGCAAAAGCACAACCGGCAGGTTATCCACGCAGTAAAAACCCATATCTTCCAGCGCTCGCAGGGCGACGGATTTCCCCGACCCTGAACGGCCGCTGACGATCATCAGTACCATGTACCGTTTCTCCTCAGTACGAAAAAGCGTAAGGTGCGGCTTTCGTTACGCCTCATTATTGCTTCCCGCTTCAGTGATGATTTCATACAGCTCTTCATCGCTTTGCGCAGCGCGCAGACGGCGGCAAATTGTTTTATCGGCCAGACGTTTCGCCACCAGCGAGAGCGTATGCAGATGCGTCTTAGTTTGATCGGCCGGGACGAGAAGGGCAAACAACAGATCGACGGGTTGGTTGTCGATAGCATCGAAAGCAATGGGGGTTTCCAGCTGGACAAACACGCCCACGGCCCGCAGCGTATCCTCTTCGAGTTTGCCATGGGGGATTGCAATGCCGTTGCCAATCCCGGTACTGCCCATTTTCTCACGGGTAAGGATCGCCTCGAACACTATCTGGGACGATAAGCCTAACTGCTTTGCTGCCAGCTCGCTGATGATTTCCAGCGCGCGTTTCTTGCTCTGGCAGTGAACCTGGCTACGGGTACATTCCTGGTTAAGGACATTGCTCAGTTGTAGAGCCGAATCGTTATTTATCATAATTTCACCTGAGCTCTCCTTGCCAACCG